>Ga0272440_1004235_pt1 | contig 10369 bp, 8 predicted proteins | sample SSMMMBAug17_FD_192440 | JGI IMG/M metagenome (GOLD analysis project Ga0272440, IMG submission 192440) | Marine sediment archaeal communities from Little Sippewissett salt marsh, Falmouth, MA, United States - SSM-MMB-Aug17 | ecosystem: Environmental > Aquatic > Marine > Wetlands > Sediment ... | reverse complement strand
ACGGTATAGGTTCTAGGGCCCAATACAGAATGATAGTTAACAAACCAACTAACAGATTTTCGGCCTATGAAGATTCTTATATAGCAATCGATACGGCCTTCTTAGGTCAAAGTTTTAGAGTTAATTACAAATATGTTCCAGAGATTGTGGAGTTCCAAACCTTTGCAAACAGCGATTCAGAAAGAGTGCTTGATGCAGAAGTGCTAATGAGACATTTTCTTCCCGGGGTTGTTGATATAACAGCAGAGTACACCACGGACCCAACAAATGCTTCTACCCCAACACTTACAGAAGTAACGACCGCTGTAGAAAGATACATAAATAAAACCACTAAAGGGCAAAATATTGATGCCTCGGATATCGTGGATGTCATTTATGAACAAATAGATCCTAACAGAACAAGAAAGGCCAAAGTAAAAAGTCCTATTACGATGTATGCGACTATATACAACACAGATAACACCTTGACCATTGTTGAGTCCACTGACTCGTTGGAAGTTCCTGAAGAGGAAATACCCTCCTTTACGACTGCGCCACTTAGCCCAAGAATTGTTCATTGGATCGCAGGAACTATAAATCTAACAGAAATAGCAGGAACAAGCACAGGAAGTATTTAATGAATCATTATTTTTTAAAAGGGTTTAGAAAAACAGCCCTCTCCTTAGAAGACAAAAGGAATATGATGCTAAAAGAGCCACAGCGGAAAAAGGACACCCCAAGATCTCAAGCAATTCGAGTAGGATTACCTTCGGCGGCGCTAGGAGCTATTGTCGGAGGTGGCACTGCCAGAAAATCCTTACCCGCGAGAGGATTACTTAAACGTATGGGGAAAGGTGGTTTAATTGGTGCTGCTGGAGGTGCTTTATTGGGTGCAGCAAGAAGTTATTTACAACTTAAAAGAAGAAACAAGGAAATAAGGAACGCATCACCAGAAAAAGTAAATCTAATGTATAGAAGCGGGAAGTAAAAAAGTAAAGGAGTAAGTAGTGCCTTTCAAAAGTGAAGCACAACACAGAAAATTCAGAGTTCTGCTTAGGCAGGGGAAGATAAGTCAACAAAAATTTGACGAATGGATGGATGAAACTAAAAAGAAACACGGGAAAAATCATCCTATAAAGGCCCTTCCTGAAAGAGTAAAAACCGCCTGCTTCATGCTTGGGTTTATGAAAACAGCAGGAGGACCAGGCTCAGGGGTCACTGGGGAAAACACTGATGAAATTTCTTTTTTGAAAGAATCTCCATTAATCTCCATTGGATATAGAAAAAAGTTCATGGATGAAAACAGCCCCGTTTTGACCAATACAGAAGTGGACGTATCAAGAATCAAGTATAAAGGACAAGAGAAAATGGTTCCCAAAAAACTTGTCCGTATGATGATCAAATGGGATGAGGTAAAAGATAAGCCTGTAGATCTGATAAAAGATGAAAATGGAAACTACCATATTATTGATGGCCACCATAGAGGTTTGGCCGCAATTTTATTAAAAGAAAAAACGATTAAGGCCAACGTATACGTTGTGAGGTAATAATGGCAGGAGCAAACTACCTTTATAGATTTATTAGTTCTGTTTGGGATGACCTCCCTAAAAAAGAAAAAGATCGTTATGCAGAACTATGGAAAGGTTATGAGCAAGTTTTTTCTGATTCGTTTCAAAGATTTTTGGAACTGGACCAAGCAACAAACTTAAACTCCATGCCAGTATATATGTCTACAAGGTGGAACAAGTATACATACGACAGTAACAATAGCTTAACTGTTCCAGCTACATTTAGATCTTATCAGGATTTGTCGAGAAATGCAGACTTAACTGAAAGGTTCTTGATTAAAATCTCAGTAGATAAAGGTGAAGCTAAAGAAATTGATTGCCGAGGAGTGGACCCACAAAACACTACAATATACGAAATAATGCAAAAAATTAACCAAACCTTTGGGTTTACTTTTGCAACAGGAATATTTGAGGACACTCTAATTTATCTTGAAACGCAGACAAAAGGACCTTTGGCCAGCATAGAAATCCTTCCAGCATCAATAGAAGATTTTGATGCATCCGAGATTGTTTTGGGTCTCGCAAGAGAAGAACTGCCTGTTCTCACACCAAGGCTTCCTTATAAGTACTTTTTATCAGATCCTAAAATAAGGAAAATTCCATCATTTCAAAATACAATTAGAATTGAAAATTTAACTTACTACATATATGAAGGCCCTGATTTTGAAATAAACTGGCGAGAAGGATATATTTCTTTTTTGGAAAAACCACCAGAAGTGCTGTGGGCCAAAGTGACCTACCTCGATGAGGAAATGCCGTTTTACAATTACGGATATCTGATTGATTACAGAGATCCTGATCTTTCCCCTGAAGAATATTTGCAAAATCTAAGAGGGCTGTGGTTTGCTTTTTGGCAAGGCCCAAGACCAGAATTTATTAAAAGAGCACTAGCATTACTATTTAGTCTCCCAACTGCCATTGCAAATGGTGTTGTCTTAACAGACAGGGGAACTCTCCTTGACATACTTCACGATGACGGGCAGATCGTGACTTACGGACTTCCTTCACAATTGAAATGGGTTGTAAAGGTTGGGGATTACGTCGAAAGGTTTGAGCTACTTACTGACGGGATTGATGTTTACGACAAGGTTAATCGCCCAGGATTTGTCCAAACAGAAATAGGAAGAGACGGCATTGATGGCTTTGCAATCCCAGGGGCCACAAGAGGAACAAGCGAGACTACGGACGAATCGATTGCACTAAAAATGCTGGAAGAGCATACATTTTTACCACAAATAAATGTAAACGCCTTTGTAAGACCGAATATTGAACTAAAAACAGTTCTTACCTTTTTGCAAAATATAAAGCCACTTCATAAGGCCTTTTATTTTCAAGTCATTATTGCTGTCTTTAACGAAGCAATTGATTTACAGGAAAAAGTGGGATTTGACTACAATGTAGATGTAACCCCTAACTTAGAAATCAACCAGGCAAATTGGTCCCTTGATGCTGTCCGAGAAGATTATGAAACAAATCAAAATAAAAAACTGGATTTAGATAGTGATGCTTTGGGGTTTTTTGATAGAGGCTCACTTTCTTTTTCAGATATAAGCGGACCTCTATCACAGTATGATGTTGTGTTTTAGGATCTATTTATTTTTTTTAACATATTCGTCTGATCCTCTTGAGTGAATTTTTGTGGCCTTTTCTCCAAAATCACCTCTAATAGCACCCCCTAAACCTCCTATGTTTGCACCTATTAATCCAAGTAAACCAGCCAATTGTTTTGCTTTTCCTGAACCACCTCTTGCATAACCTAAAGCTCCCCCTGCCAAAGCCCCTGCACCTGCACCAATACCCATGCCTCCAAGAGAATTTTTCAAAGAGTTAACATAAGAATCAGCGAAAGCATTCCATTTTTTTCCTGACTTGGCAGCAATTGCAGAAGATATTGGAGCACCAAGTAATAGTCTTCTTAGGTATTTTTTTTCAACTTCTTTACCTTCTTCGTTTAAAGCTGGTGCAGCAACTTTAAAAAATCCATTTACAAAATGTTCGTTCATTTTTATCTCCTTATAAAAACACAGCGTTATTGCTGTTTAGTTTTTTTCTTCTTTTTTAGTTGTTTCATTATTATATCAGGAAGCATTCCTAAGACAGATCCTGCAGCTACTCCAGTAAGAATAGCAGAAGGTTTTTTCATTGCTCTATAAGACTTATTAAGACCGCTTAAAAACTTTCTGGCTTCAGCATCTCCTGCAATATTTTTCCCTTTAATATTAATTTTTGCTCTATCACCTATGTAGTTACCTAAAATTCCACCTAAAAGACCGCCCCCAAGGGTTGAAGCTCTAGTTTTATTATTTTCAAAATTAATATACTCTTCCCCTTTATTTTTATTTAAAACATCGCTAGCGAGGGTGCCTCCAGTAAGCCCAATAAGAGCCCCTTTTGCAATGTTTAACTGGGTGTCTTTTTCTAGGTTTCTTTTAATAGCTTTAACTGCTCTGCCCACTGAAGAAGCATTGGGAAAATATCTTGGCAATGATGTAATACCCTTCTTCGCTCCAGCCAGCGTTAGACCTCCGCCAAGACCCATCCCTAACATTAACCCAAGAAGTTGAGTTCCTGTGGTTTTTTTATCTTTTTCCGAAGCTGTTTTTATAAAACCTTTTCTAAAATGTTCGTTCATTTTTATCTCCTTCTAGGAGTTTAACGTTATTGCTGATTATTTTTTACCTATTTTTAATTGCTCCAACCCCAAGGCCTCCCAATCCTCCCAAAACAGCTCCAGTTAGAGCACCAGAAGATCCGCCCGCTGAAGCGCTTGAAAGTGCACTTCCTAATGGGCTAAACCTCTTCCCCATTCCTAAAACCTTATTGAAAACTTTAGCCGCACGATATCCGGCACGACCACTGAGTAGTGCCCCCATAGCTCCGAGTCCGCCCGCTCCGTAAAGCGATCCCTTACCAACGGTCGAAAGAATCCTATCCCCTGCGGTTGCTTTATTTTCTGCCATTTTCATAAATCCTTTCCTAAAATGTTCGTTCATTTTCTCTCCTATACCTATAAATAGTCTTGTCTCGTATTTTATCAGCTTGATCATCTGTCATATGTTTATAAAAACAATCTTTAGTCTTGCAGACCATTACTTCTGCCTTGATTTCGATTGTTTCATTTTTGAATACTTGCTCTAAATGCTCTTCTTTTAAATAGAAGTCGGTGTTACCGCAGACGGGGCATATCATATCTTTTCCAAAACTTAAATTAATAAATCCCTAATAAGAAGTTTAACTTGTTCTGATAATTTTGATAATCTAAAAACCCATATACATATTAGTGTTCTCCTATTACCGCAATGAGTTATGTTTGACTAAAATCCGGGCAGGGGATAATATAAAACGAGCAACGGAGACAATTATCGATGGATTCTAAAAAATATTTCATCCCTGGAAAGGGAGATCATTGCGAACGTTTCAAAATAAAAGGGTTTGTGTCTTTAGAGTTTTATCAAAAAGGAAAACTTGTTCACGAAGATCATAACCCAAACATTATTTTGAACCAAGGAAAAGCTGAAGTAATCGAATCATTAACCTCGGGTACTAACAGGATTCTGGCACGAATGTGCATCGGAGATAGAGGGGCACTCCCTTCTGACCCTACAGTTCCCAAAACCCCAGAGGCCTCCAGAACATCTCTTTATGCGGAAGTTTATAGGCAAGACGTTGACATTACTTCCACGACAACTGACGGCGATGTTAATGAAATTCTGCTTGTAAGCACTTTCAAGGCCCTCGACATTCCTTTAAGTGCCTATTCAGACCAGACAAATCCAGTTGTATCAGAAATTGGGCTGGTCATGATCGATCAAATTACTGGAGATCCTTTACCTAGGCCTCCCGTTGCTGCCCCAAATCTTCCAGATAGTGATGAAGCCGTCTTTGCAATGAGGACTTATAAGACTGTCCCATTCGAGTCCGCAAATGAAACAGCAGTAACTGTAAGATATACAATTTTTATAGGATAAAACCATGGCCGGTAAAACCAGATATTTAAGTTTAATTCTTCCAGCAAACAATGAGTTCTCAGATTCTTGGGACGTTCCTCTTAATAAAAACTTTACAACTATTGACGAAGAGATTGAGATCATCTCCGGTGAAATACAAGCAGCAAGATTCACCAAAACGTCTTTGGCCGAATTTTTAGCAGTAGGACACCTAACAAACGGAGAGCTAAGACCTTCTCCCGAAGTCGATGATGCAAGAAACTCTCCTGTATACGGTGATGACGATGGATCTGGAACAGACCATGAGTTAAAGACCAGACTCGATCTAGGAGACCGTGAGATTTGGGATGCAAGGGAAGGGCAAGCAAGTTTACTTGAGTCTCTTGCCAGAAAGGCCAAAGACTTTGACTACCCAGACACTGTTTACAATGGTCCAAAAACGGCAGAAGATCAGCCAAACTTTTTGACTGCCTCAGGTAGTGAATTTCAAATTAATGGTGATCCAACTCCTGTTGAGTTAAACGTTAACGGACAATTTTTTAGAGTTAATACTGACGAAACAGTAAATGTTACCGGGGGCGATGGCCTTAGATATTTATATGCTGAAAAGCCATCTTCACCAATCGTAACTGTGGACAGCTCAACTGGAAACAATGGACTTACATCAACAAATGCCCTAAATAACAATAAGGCACAAATTTTCAAAGACACAACAAAAGATTTCGTTGCCCTTGGATTAAAAGCAGGAAATATACTGCAAATATTGAACTCAGACAACGCTGGGGAATATATAATTGATGAAGTCGGGTTTGATGGAAACAATGATGAGATTAAAATTATAGGTATTTTTAAAACAGTTATTGGCTCTATAAACTATAATATAATAGACCCTTTAAAACCTGAACTAGGCGTAGATACTACATTTGCTATAACTGAAGGCAAGTGTTATATCGGTGAGGCCAATTATGTCTCAGGTGCTTTGATTGGTTCATCTGTAGTGTCATACAACTTCAAAGGAAAGTATGAATCTACTTTTGAGGCCATTGACGTTTCCTCTACTCCCAATTTTGAAAAAATCTTTAATCATAATTTAGGGAAAATCCCCAGAAGAGTATTTTTCTATGCAAGTCAGGCAAATGACGAATCTCAGCCAGTAGAGCCTTTGAGTTGCGAGCTCACTGGAAATGACCTTGGCATAGGTCTAACAAATACTCTAGCATATAACCAGGGAACATTTGACCCCGGGACTTCTGATGCGTCCTACACAGATGGAACATTAACAGGAACAGTGTCTGCAAATATAACAGGCAGTGTTTATAATTTAAAATCCGTGGTCGTAAAAATTACAAAAACACAAATTTTTGTCAAAAATCCAACTGCTAATCATTTCTATCGAGATTACGATGGAACTGATAGGGTGATTGGATTTTTAAAAGTGGTATGTGAAAAATGACATTAGAAAAATCATTTGGGTTCGGCAATGCCAGCAAATATACGTCTAACACTTTTAATAGGAACAATGATCTTATATTTGGTCGCAATGGAGTATTGGAAGTAGAAAAGGTCTATAATTCTGGCCCAAATGTAATTTTGGAAAATGTTACGTTTGTCCAGAAAGGGATTATTGTCGTTAAGACAGATCTTGTTTCCCAGACCTTTCCAGTGTCACTCCCTTCCCCTTTTTACCTTACGGCCTCAACCCCTGACAATTATCAAGTGGATAATATTTCATGGGGATTTGTTCGAAGACCGCAAGATATAGGCGAAAACACTGTACTAATTGCAGAATACGACGGCCATGAGTGGAGAAAGCTACCTTCTATTAATATAGACGGTTTTGTAAAAGATCGATTAAAGCAGGCAATAGCTTATAAAAACATTGGCTTTAATACTGGTTTTACATTTTCTCCAAATCCAACCTTCACTGAATATTTAATGAGTGGAGGTATTGTTACTGATAAGTTCGGGACATTAGTTGAGAAAACAGAGTCTCAAACGTTTAATGCCATTGATGCAGACCCAGAGTATGATCGGATAGATTCCCTCTTTTGGCGAAGATCAAATGATGATCCCAATCGTATAGGTCAAATGCTTCTCAGGGCCGGACCTACATATTCAGGGTCCAGCATTGTCCAAAACCACCAGACTTCAGTTGGGTCCGCAACTCAAGTTAATTCAAATCCGAAAATCATAAACTTTTCTGATAATACAGTGGCCTTATTCTGGTTAGAAAATTATGCCGATAATGGTGTTATAAAGACCATAAAGTATGATGTAGACAGAACAACGGTTTTGGTTACTGAAACCTCACTAGATAGTGGAGTTTTTGAGTTTGATGCTTGCGTGGACAGTGACGACAATATCATGATCGCGTTTATAAAAGGTGCCAATCTTTACAGGAAAAAGATCGACAGCTCTTTTAGCGTGATTAGCTCATCCACTGTGATCGATGGCCTTGTAAACTCCGTCAGACAGCCAACTATCAGACCAGACTTTTTGGGTAATTTTTATATTACTTTCCTTTATGAAATAGGGCCCACAACAGAAACTCCATATGTTGTTAAGATCAATACTGGTGGAACCATAGTCTTTCCTTCAAAAAGACTACTTACAAGTGCAAACAATTACAATAAAGTGCATTTTGATATAAACCAAGACCTGATTTTACATGTCGCTTTTGAAAATAGTTCCACCAACCAAATTCAATTTGAAAAATATGACGAATTCGGGGAGGCCCTAAACACGTCTCCAGTTGTTATCTCCAACAATACAAAATATGATCTGATCACTTTATCAACTGCCGCAAGAAACCCTCATGTGGCGGTAGGAGAAAACAATAACGTCTTTGTTTCATTTGAGCAAAACAAGGGCAGCGGTCAATACGGTGTGGCCTTTTACTCTCCTGTCTACCAAGATAAATATGAGGTGGACGCCATTTTAAGAGACCTCAAGTCTTCAAGTGAAAATTTCAGTTCCCACTATTTTTATTTGGACTGGGGCAATCATGCTCATATTTTAGCATCCGATGGAACCGATTTAATTTATGCAAACTATTTGCTACCATTTAGCAACACAAGACTTCTTTCTCCATTTGTTGTTAGGACAGCAAATGTCGGTGCCTTCGATATTATTTACGATAAAGCAGGTTCATTATTTGTTTCCTATGCTGATGCAAGTACAAGTGTCAGCAATAACGGCTCCCCTTTAGGGGCCCTTTTGTTTGGTGCCGATACATACGGAACTGAACTGGAATTTCTTGTTTCTAACGAAGTTGCCGTTGATTCATCTCTCCTACTTACTCTTCCATCAGAGCCGGCCATCGGAGATACGATAATTATCTCTGGGTCTACTCAAGGAAATGATGGGACAGTAACTATAGAGGGATTTAGAGATGTTACGATCGATTCCGTTCTTCATAGAGTTTATTTAACCTCGGGGTCTTTTTCTCCTGAGGCAACTGGAACAATTCCACCGCAAGCACAGTTCACAACTAAAGATGGTACTCTCCTACAATTTTCCAAACAAACTTCCACAACGTCCTACAGTTTTCAGGATCTTAAGGCCGAAGAACTAAGCACAGATATTATTGCGGCCATGATCAGAAAGTCCGATAACTCCTTCCTCACTTGGTACGATCAAGTTTTAAGTCCTGTGGGCGTAAACTCTATCAGAGAAGAATCTATTCTTACATCAGCTGGAAGCATTAACTGGCAGTCTGATGTCTCTGGGGGAACTCTTACTTGGTCTCAAGACCTTTATATAAGAGACCCTTTTAGATGCAGCTACAATATTGCCGCTGGGAGCATGGCAAACTTCGTTGAGAATGCAGTAATGTATATAAAGGCCCCCATCCCAATGTATCTTACGCAAGATGGGGACTCAGAAGGAGTCGGGGTTGCAAGTGTTCTTGATACTTCGCAATTCAGCATAGGTCAAAATGTATATATCGGGGATTCCGACTCTCCCGGAGTGACTGCCGTTGTTCAGAACGTAACCACGAGCACGGTAGTTTTTAGTATTTCTCTTTCTGATTTTGCGACAGTTCGAGGGGCCTACATTATACCTCTCGATTTATCTCCTCAGCTGGAAATACAAAATGAAGGAGATTTAAGGCCTGATAGTCAGGGCTTTATTGATAAAAGAATCTACATTATATCCACAAGGGCCGATGACCTGATGTTTTTCAGGGATGGTGCTCTTACTCTGGAGCATAATGAAGATGGCCATTTAGGTGATGGCCCAGGTGAGGACACTTTAAACTATATTGGTTCCTCTGGAGACTCAGACAGCGATCCCAGTTACACTAACAACTATCTTGGTTTTCAAGGTCAGAACCTGACAAGCCGATTGAGTGCGGCAGATAAAGCAGCAAATGATACGGCCCAAGACAGAAATGTCCTTGATATTTTCCCAAGAAACATTGCTTTTACCTGGAACACCACGACAAACACATTAACATGGGCGAATGGTGAATGGGGAATTGGAGTTCCTGATGTGGGGACTGCCCCTGGCCAACTTCATACGATCAATACTGCCACGAAATCTCTTGTAATTAATGAGAATCAGGTTGCCTATGTTGACATTAACAGGTCCACTGGAGAAGGTGATCTTACACCAATTGTTGTAAACGACAATGCTCTCCCCTTGGATTCTTCAAATCAAAACCATATGGTTATTGCAAGGAGAGTTGGCGCCGAAATAACAATCGGGACCAAGGGTAAGTGGATACTGGTCAATAATGAAACAAGTGCTCCGGCCCTCGCTTCAGCGGTTCTAACGGAGGGAGGTAGTTGGGAATGGGATGCTTTGGCAAATTCCCTTACATGGAGTGATACTGCCTATATTCAAATTCCGGGTCTTGATAAAACAGTAAAT
>Ga0272440_1004234_pt1 | contig 10369 bp, 5 predicted proteins | sample SSMMMBAug17_FD_192440 | JGI IMG/M metagenome (GOLD analysis project Ga0272440, IMG submission 192440) | Marine sediment archaeal communities from Little Sippewissett salt marsh, Falmouth, MA, United States - SSM-MMB-Aug17 | ecosystem: Environmental > Aquatic > Marine > Wetlands > Sediment ... | reverse complement strand
GACCGGTATGTTCGTTAATTGTAAAAGCGTTGCCATCGTTTCCTGCCAGGATTTGATAAATTAAAGCACTGTTGCTGTCTGCATCACTTGCCACAACTTGAAATTCGGATGTTTTATTATTTTCATTGGTCGTAAAAGACTGATTCAAAATAATGGGGCGATCATTTGTATCTGTAATGACAACAGTGATCAAAGCTGTGGCGGTGTAATCGCCATCAGTAACTTCAATGTCCAGATCAAATGTTTTTAATTCCCCTTCATAATTCAGTTTTTCATTGTCAGCAACTGTCAATTCACCTGTTAAGCCGGATAGGGCAAAAGTATTGTTTGTATTGCCTGAAGTGATTCTATAATATAAGATATTGCCATCAGCATCTTTTGCAATGACCTTTCCCACAAGCGTACCTACAGCGCTGTTTTCAATCAAAGAGAATTGCTGTTTATTTATTGTTGGGGCATCGTTCTGATTAATGACAAACACTTCAAATGTCTCAACTGTTGTATATGAATTATTTGCTGCTGCAATTTCAAGATTAAATTTTGAATATGTTTCATAATCGACTGCTGCATCAGTAAAAACAGATAGTATACCTGTTGAGGGCATAATTTTAAAGGCTTCCCCATCATTTCCAGATACAATGGAAAAAGTGAGCGTGTTGTTATCCGGGTCGATGGCTTCAATTTTGCCAAAAGTATAATCTCTGGGGCTGTTTTCCTTTATTGAAAATGTTTGCCCGGGTTGTGTAAATACAGGTTCATCCGGTTCATTCAAGACATGGACATAAACAGTCATTCGGTCGATATGCTGCTCCTGTTTATCGTGGATTTGAACAATAAAGCTGTCTGTGCCATACCAATCATTATCCGGGGTATATGTGATTGATTTTTGTGTGCCCGGGCCAGATGCAATGGCGTTACCATGTGTGGCGTTGTTCTCAGGATCTATTTGCCAGTAGATAACCCCTTGAAGATCATTTTCTGCATAAAGGGTCAGGCTGAAATCTTTCGGTTTGCCTTCCTCGCTCATGGTCACATGAATACTGTCACTGTCAGATATGATACGTAATGTTCCACCCAGATCTTGCGTTACAATAGATATAAAGCCTTCTTTTTCCCTGAATGTCGCATCAAAAACTGTGTTGGAAAGATATAAATTTGATGACCAGGTGGTTCCGGCAATGACAATATTGTCGTTTTGCATGGCAAGACCACCGGTTTTATCATCTGATGTTCCGCCCATGAATGTTGCAGCCAGTAAATTTGTCAATTCTGGATTGAATGTTGCGATCAATGCGTCAACTGCACCATTGTACTTTTGATCAAATGTACCGGGCGTTGTGGGAAAATCACTTGAAACAGTGATTCCGGCAACCATGATGTTGTCATTGCTGTTAATTACCATATCTGTGGCACTTTCCCAGCTTGTGCCACCAAGAAAGGTTGATGCTTCAAGATCTTCAAGATGAACATCAAACCTGGCCACAAAAATATCTGTGCCATTCAATTCATTATCATAGGGAACTTGTTGATTTACGATTGGAAAATTTTGTGAAGATGTCGTTCCAGAGACATAGACTTTATCTTCAGAATTTATGACAATGCCATTTATAATATCGTTATCCGCACCGCCAAGAAACGTTGCAAACATTACGATGCCCAAATCTTTGCTTATCTCACATACAAAGCCATCCATATTGCCATTTTGTGTGATGTCATAGCTGTTAGCCAATACAGGAAAATTATTTGAAAACGTTTGCCCACCAACAATAATATTTTGAGAACTGTTTATTTGTAAGGCAAAGGCTTTATCATCATTGGTTCCACCAAGTAGTTTCACAGATTTCAGGCTTGAGAGGTCATGATCTAATCGTGCGACGAAACCATCGGTAATGCCGCTGAAGGTTTGAGAATTATCAAAATCATTTGATTGGGTATAGCCTGCTATGTAAATTTCCCTGGAATACCAATGAATCACCATATCCTCAGGCATATCCTGCTTACTGCCACCAAAAAATGTTGCAGACAATAAGTTGCTCAAATCATTGCTCATTCGAATGACAACAATATCACCTTCTCCCTTGTAATTTTGAGCAATGGGAAAATTTGATGACAAAGATTGCCCGCAGACAATCACATTGCCAGTGATATCAATTACAATGGCTTTGGCCGTATCTGGCTCACTGCCGCCAATAAATGTGGCGGACAGAAGCGTACTTAAGTCACTGTTGAATCGTGCAATAAATATATCCTCTTTATGTGCGATTGGATCAAAATTCTGGAGGTAGCCGCCTGATGCTTCTGTTACAGGGATATTTTCAGAGCGGGTCGTACCTGCAACATAGACATCACCATTGGGTGCCACTGCTACATCCTCGATTTCATCTTCATTGTCACCGCCAAAAAAGGTGCCGGCAATAAAAGGATCAATAAAAAGTGGATAATCTGGATTGTATGAATCTGTTTGAAATCCATAGGTCGTTTGATTTTTTCTGCAAAAGCGGACGTTGATATCAACTTGCTGTTGATCAATCATTTGATATGCTTTGGGTGCGCTGTAAAGAATGCCCTGTGGAAGCACAACCAGTTGCCCTTCATTGTCAATTTTTAATTCTTGCGCACCATCAATATCAACCTGAATCTGATCCGGATGCGCGCCTGGATTGACAATAAATATTTTTTCCACAGTGCGCCCATAGGCTTTCAGTTTCATTGAAATATGCGGATAAATATTTGGCATCAAAATGTGATGATAGGTATCGACCTGTGTATTTTTGTTGGCCAATGTGTGTGGATAGAACATATTGATCGTTGATTGTGAAGGTGTTCCTGCTGTTGGTACAAATTGGCGCGCACCTGATATTCGTTCAACAAAACGCTGACCGGTTGATTGTGAATAAAAAATCATATCCCCATCTTTATTAATCTGAACTGTACCGGCAAATGTTTTGGCGTAATACAAGATTTCATCATTTGATAAAAGGCCTTGATTCGCCAGAAAAGGCATAGATAATCGGGTTGTGTTGATATCTAAGGGATGATGAATCCTTGCAGATGCAAAACCTTGTATCCACAAAAGGATAATAAACGAAACAATAATTTTTTTTGCGGTCATACGCATGTTGAATCCTCCTTAAGATAAATATTCCAGACATATCGGTATTTATCACGTAGTTCTCAATAAACAAGAAAAATTTTCCGCCTGTGCAGAAAGTTCCTTGAATAAAACCTTTAAAATGATTGTATTTTTAATGGGTTAAAAGAAATTGTTTTTGATATGATTGATTACTTTGCAACAATCGTACAAGTACGATTATTTGTTCCTTCGTCTGGCTGTCAATACACAATGGTTATGGCGATTGTTTTTCGATGGACAGGCCAACAATCGTTTTTGTAACGACACGATGTCTTAACTGGTTTGAATCAAACAGTTTGTTGATAATCCGCTTCCAAAGCCAACTTTTTTCCATAGGTTTCCTGACTTCCAATCTGATTCACAATAAAATATTTTTCAGGCATACCATCTTCAACCTCCAACATTTCATACCCCATAACACCTTCTTTTAAAAGGGCAGAAAGCATTTCAAGAAATGTGTCTTGTTCTTCCTCAGACATATCATTCAATGACAACGAATCGGATTGGCCCATATTCAAAAATTCATCCAGACGATTCATGACTTTCGCTGATGTTGAAATATGGGTGACATATGCCGGCCTATCATTTTGATCTGCATCGCCTGACATTTGAAAATTTTCAGTGTTTGTCCTGATATATTGTTTTAAATTTGTTAACGCATCCGCATTTATCATATGTTGTATTTGCATAAAATCTCCATATTTTATTGAAATAAATATTAAACACGCGACGCAAAGCGTCCGCAACTGATGGCATGATTTTCTTCACCTGAGAAATTTTCTGCTATGTTCGAGAGCAAACTCAAGGTTTGTCCCTACATTCTCGGACATCGGTCAAGAATGAAATCATATGTAATAATTACATAAATCGGTTATATTCGTCAAATCTTAAAGATTGTTTGGATTAGTGTGACTGAATGGATTTTACAAGATCATGCGCAATTGATTGCGCAAGACGCGTTAAAGCATCATCACAAAACCAACAAGATCCCCCCACTGATGACTGACTTCCCGCCCAAAGCATGCGATTCGATTTGATATCCAGCATTCGTATGGATATACTTGCAACAGGAACTTCATTCAGACTGCGTTTATAGCGGAACTCGGTTACTGAACCATAAATTACGCTATCAACATCTAATATCTTTCCAATTTTTATGGCGGATGTTCGGTTCATAAGTCTTTCCATGTCTTCATCATCCTTGTTTAACATGCTCATCACTTTTGTCTGATCCATCATACGAAAATCTGTCTGTGCATACAATTCAGTAAGAACCAGATCAGATACAATTTTTCCGGCATGCGGGTAAGCAGTCAGATTAAAAAATGGCAAGACAGCGATATATCTATCTTTGGATAAAATGACCTCTTTTTCGATAAATTGTTGCTGATAAGATGAACATGATACAAACATACAGCAACTAAACAACAGCATCATCCAATATGTTTGTTGCGTGAAAAATAGATTGTTTTTTTGCATGATTCGCCTCTTACAAATGAACTTATGTCATGAATTCCCTTATAAGATAATTGAGTGAAACCAAAATTGTCGGTGAATACAAATTGCTCATCATTTTTTTTTGAACCAGGATTACACTGAATAAGATGATTAAAATACTGTGTTTATTTAATCTTATTCATCTTCTTCAGTGTAATCCTGGTTCAAAAAATGGTGAGTGATAATGTAAATTCCGGCCATTTTGGTTACACTCAAGATAATTAAAACGTTCAAAAATGACTGCAAGTATTATTCCTTTTTATACATACATAGGAATGCTCTGAAAATAACATACTCATTTTTATTGATCGTACAAAAAAATAAGGTCGTGTAGAGACGTAGCATGCTACGTCTCTACAGTCCAATTACCATAACAATCTACCGCAAAACTGATTGACATGAATATATCTTGACAAAAATAAAACGATATGGTTCAAAATCTGACGTAAAATTGAACTGGCGACCAAGTCTGTGCATTTGGATACCAATTCAAAAGAGTCTTCGGATGATAATTGGTTTTGTTTATTCCTGCATTGTTTTCTCAAAAAATTGTTGTGTATGTTGTATTTTTATAATATAAATTTGGCATTACTTGTGGTGTGCATTGTCAAAAATTGGAATCATGTCTTTGATTGAGAATCAATGCAGAAGCGAACCTTAAATTTCAATTCGCCTCTTATCAGGAAATTATTTTGGAACATAATATTTCAAAAAAGGAAAAACTCTTAAATTGGTGGTCTTTTTGTAAATCAGTATGGTCATCTTTTACAAAAAGCTTTACGTGGACGCTGTTGACCATTTTTTTGGGGCTTTTACAAATTGTTTTTGTTCTTGTAATCAGCTTTATTATGATAGATAAGCAATTTACAATGGATTATTTTCTCAACAATTGTACGTTGCTATTTTTTTCAACAGCGGTGCTTGCTTCGTTAATGATTGAATCTCTTATCAATAATAGAATACTAAATGTATATTTTTCTTTTCTTTTTCCTCTTGTGCTTATTATAGTTTGTTCAATAGTATATACTTGTTATTATAACAGTATGGGACCATCGTTGATAGAAGGAAATCTTTTTTGTGATTGTTTAAATACCGAAAAAATTGATTTGAAGAATCTTCAAACGATTCAGTATGTGGTCTTTGGTTTAGCTATTTTTTTTATGATAGTCTGTAAAACCTACGATCATTATATATCTAATCAAGAAGAATAACAATCCAACGTATGACGATAACAATAATTAATTCAAGGTAACTGAACATGTTGTTTCAATATTTACTGCCAATTATTGCCGCTCTAACAAGTTATTTTATTTACACTTTTATATCAGAGCTTTATAAGGAATACGAACGAAAAAAAAATAATGATACAACAATTACAGTGTCGAAACAAAAAACTAACAACAAAAAGCAACCCCACCCACCAATAACGAACCATCATTTGAAGCCATCATTAAAAAAACATAAAATATTTGATAACGACTCTGACGAACAGGATTTATCCAAAAACAATCTATTTGATTACAATCCACCTCAATCAGCAAGAGAAATCCAGGAAGTTTTTATCAATAGAAAAGAAGAACTGGAATTAGATGTTCAATATTTTAATGACAAGTTTTGCTCAAATAAAATAAATGTGATTTATGGATCGTCTCGTACTGGAAAGTCACACTATATGAAAAAATTGCTCATTGAGCTAAACAACAAGGGTCGTCTCTGCTGGTTCCAATATATCAATGCCAACAGTAAAGGAACTGTAAGATATGTTTTATATAAAACATTTCAATATCTTCAAAAAGGAATCATGAATTGTTCAGAATCTGACACGATTGACAAACAATTTGTTCGCGCCTTACTACTGGATATGAACAGGCTGATTGAGGAAGCCGGAGATGAAACAATTGCGCATGGGCATACAAAAACTTTTTTTTCAGATCAAAATATTTCCATATCATTATTGTCATGTTTCTCAGATTTACCTGATTTTATTAAGATTCCGCTGCTGAATGATCAAATAAATTCATTTATCAGGCCTTCAAATTCAGAGCTTATTGAATTAATTAAATTTCAGGCAAAATTTCTTGTGGATATATCACATGGTAAGTATCAATCAATTTTACTGGCAATTGATGATGTTGATTTGCTTTATTTTATTGAAGAAAGAAAGAATGAGGTGAACGATCTATATAACTTGTTATCAGAATTGTCTGAATCCAACAAAATTAATGTGTTGATTACAACACGACAGGATTTTGCAACTGACAGAGGCAAGGATTTCGAGTATTTTCGTGAAATTCTGCCTTTAAAGGAGACTGATTTAAATGATTTGTACAAAGAAAGAATTAAGTTGTATAACCAGGATCAGGATGTCTTTTCACCTGATATTTTGACTTATTTAATCAAATGTGCAGAAGGTAAACCCGGAATTTTTCTAAATCATTGCAAAAGGATATTTAAAGAAGTTGATCATTCCTCTGTGATATCAGAACAAGATCTTTATAAGGCATTGGATAATATCGTAAAAAAATACCTTGATAACAGCAATCCACTGAAGAGATATGTTGAAACAATCAAATCAGAAGTGTTGGAACATATTGATTCGACAAAGCCTCTTATCGTAGAACTTCCCATTCATGTGAGTAACACAGAATTGCTATTCTTGTTTATTATGCCATCCAATCAATCGGGTAAATACGAAATTAACATATTAATTAAGGATTACTTTGAGTTAAGGGCAAAGTCCTGATCGTGCTTTTTTATGGATTGCTATATTTAGATTTGTTTGATACACAAAGCTGTATAAGGATTTGCATAAAAAAATTTGATTCCAAACATGATTTTTATGGGCAATATGCCATGAAATTTGAATATAGAAAACGATCAATATTACATTTTAGGAAATATGAATATGACAGCAGAAATTAATATATTTACTCATTTTTTTTTACCGCTCTTTGTTATTTTGACAATAATGTTCGTGTGGAAACTTTTCTCTAAAGATAATCGTGAATCTAATCAGTCGAAAAACCATATAATCACCAAAAAGTCATCTGATCAACTATTGAATGCTAACAAAAGAATACATCAAATATTTAATGATAATATTGAAAACCCCGATTTATCCCAGTCCAATCAGGTAAAACTTTTTGATATTAATCCACCACAATCCATAAAAGAAATTGAAATCGCATTTATTAACAGAGAAACAGAGCTAGTATCTGATGTTAAGCATTTTCATGCTGAGTTTCGTTCAAATAAAATTAATGTGATTCATGGTTCATCCAGAACTGGTAAATCGCATTATATGAAAAAGTTGCTCATTGCCCTTGAAAAAGAGAATCGTCCTTTTTGGATCAAATACATTAATGCCAACAGTAAAGAAACAGTACGTTATGTTTTTCACAGAATATTTCGATATCTTAAAGATGGAATTGAAATTTGTGCCGATTCAAACAGCAGGGAATTATCCCCTGACATTCAATTTATTCAATTATTATCCCAGGATTTGAATAAGCTGATTGATAAAAAAGGACCTGAAAAAATCGCGTCCATACAAACAAAATCATTTTATTCAAAAAACCACGAGATCTTGACATCCATTGCAGATTTACCCGATTTTATCAAAGCGTCTTTGGAGAATAAAAATGATCACTTTTTTTACAGGCCTTCGGATAATCAACTGGCTGAAATTATTAAATATCAGGCTGAATTTCTTGTGAGTATCTCAAATAACAGGTATCAGTCAGTTTTGCTTGCTATTGATGATGTTGATTTACTGTATTTACAAGAAGAAGGTCTTGATGAAGTGGACGCTTTATATAAATTATTATCAGAGCTGTCTGTATCTAAGACAATCAATATCTTAATTACAACACGACAGAATTTATCACCAGACAGAGGCAAAGATTTTGATTATTTTAGAAAAATACTCCCATTAAAAGAACCTGATTTTAAATCAATTTATCAGAAACGAATAGAATTGTATCATCAAAATCAAGCTGTGTTCACACCCGAAGCTTTAGATTATTTAATTCAATGTGCTGATGGCAGTCCTGGTATTTTCCTGAACCATTGCAAAAAAATACTTAGAGAAATTTCGCCACCAATATCAAGAAATGATATCCATAAAGCTCTGGATCAGATTGTTGAAAGATACCTTGATAAAAATAGCGATTTAAAGGAATATGTTAAATCCATTCAATCACAAATATTCGAACATGAGGATCAAAAAACGTCTCTGACAGTAAATCTTCCAATAAATGTCAGCTACACAAAATTAATTTTCTTTTTCATTTCACCGACCCCGCAACCAGGAGAATATGAAGTCAATCAAATAATAAAGGATTATTTTCAATCAAAAGGGAATGCATAAGAAGCCATGTTAGATAACAATATTTCAAATGACCCGGATTACAGACATGATTTTAAATCGCTTTTTCAGAACCAAAGTGCCATAAAATCTTTTATTGCACAATTACAAACACAAATTGAAAATTCAGAAATTGACTCAGACGAAGTTGAAAAACAAATCAGTGAATTTTGCAATAAGAACCGAAGTATTCGAAGTATTGGCGTGTTGGCTGGAAAAAATATTCGGGAACAAAATTTTTATACCAATTTGTATACAGATTCCGATGAAATGAAATGGTATATCCGGTATTTAATCCAGACACTGTCTGAAGATGATCAGATTTTTCATGCATTGCAAACAGTATTTTCCCCTTATTTTCGAGATCGAAAGTTCTCGGCTGTTCAATTAAGCCAGGAATTGAAAAAAATATTTCCTGAATTGACCGATGTGGATGAAAACGAATTTGGTACAACACAGGACTGTTATGTCATAAAATCTAACAAGCTGACCCATTTACAATTAAAATCTCACGCACTTACTCCCATTCCTGAGAAAGTGTTTCTTTGTGAACATTTAATTGTATTAGAGCTTGCAAACTGTTCTATCGATGAAATTCCAAAGGCAATCGGCCAACTCAAAAATATTAAAAAACTGAATCTGGATGATAACAATCTGTATCAGCTGCCGGATGAAATCTGTCAATTGGAACAGTTAACAGATTTATCAATAATAAACAATCGCTTGGAGATTCTTCCCAGAAATATTGGCAATCTTTCGAAATTACAAAAACTGTTCTTGAACGAAAACAAGATTCGCACCTTACCTGATTCCATTCAAAACTTAAAAAAATTGACCGAACTGACATTAAATAACAATCAATTGGAAACCTTTCCAGATGAAATGGGCAAACTCTCTTCTATTGTTTCTATTGAGGCAGGTCATAATCAACTCAAAGCACTTCCGGGATCATTTTATAATTTATCAACATTGAAATCACTTTCATTAAATGCCAATGAATTATCATCGGTTTCCGATGGCATGAATCAATTGAAATCTCTTGAAACTTTGGATTTGCGAAATAACCAAATTGATTATCTGCCGGGAACGTTTTGCGAATTAAGTCATCTGAAAACATTATATCTTTCAAAAAACCGGTTATCACTATTACCCAAAAATATTAATCAACTGAAAAGCCTGGAAGACTTATCCTTATCTCACAATCAGATTGAATATTTACCGGCATCATTGACAGAATTGACGCAACTGGAAACATTGCAAATCGAGAATAATCCCCTGAAAAATATACCTGTCGATGTTATATTAAGTGGGAAAGATACTATCTTTGAATATTTACAACAAACAGATAAGCAGTTAGCCCATGAGGATATCAG
>Ga0272440_1004233_pt1 | contig 10372 bp, 1 predicted proteins | sample SSMMMBAug17_FD_192440 | JGI IMG/M metagenome (GOLD analysis project Ga0272440, IMG submission 192440) | Marine sediment archaeal communities from Little Sippewissett salt marsh, Falmouth, MA, United States - SSM-MMB-Aug17 | ecosystem: Environmental > Aquatic > Marine > Wetlands > Sediment ... | reverse complement strand
TGGGAAATTGATTGTGAAGGGTCTGGTCAGGATGGAGAAATTAGAGCTGGTGTGGCATGGCCGGAACCGAGATTTACTGATAATAACGATGGCACTATTACAGATAATCTTACTGGTTTAATGTGGCTTAAAAATGCAAATTGTTTTGGATATAAAAGCTGGCAAGGCGCTCTTGACATTATTGCAGAGTTAAATGCAAATCCTGAAAATTTTTCTTGTGGAAATTATTATTCTGGAAAATATAATGATTGGGTACTTCCAAATATTAATGAATTGCTAAGTCTTTCTAATGCTAATCCTGAACTGTATAAATGGCTTTTAGATCAAGGTTTTGTTGAAGTTAATAGTCAATATTATTGGTCATCAACTACAAATGCCGCCTCTACTGGTCAAGCCTGGATTTTGTATTTTCATAATGGTACAACAACAAGATATAATAAAGGAAATAATGCTTATGTCTGGCCGGTTCGGGCAGGACAATAATCTAATTTGGGTCTTTCGATTTTTTTGATTTTAGTATGGAAGCAGTGTACACAGTGGACAAAGTGGAAGTAGTGGACAAAGTGGACGCAGTGGACACAGTTGACAAAGTGAACATAAAAAAATTATATTGTCCACTTTGTCCACTGCGTCCACTTTGTCCACTGCGTCCACTGTCCACTGTAAAAAATAAGGGAATAATAATATGAAAAAGAACATAATTTTATGGATAATTGGAATCCTGATTTTTTTCTATAATCATGCAATTTCTCAAACACCTGAAGCATTACTTTGGAAAACCGGGCAAAAAATCAGTTATGTTCAGATTGAAAAAAATGATGATGGTGCTTTTCCTAGAGGTATTTCCTGGCCGGTTCCCAGATTTATTGATCATAATGATGGGACTGTCACTGATAATCTTACTGGTCTCATGTGGCTTAAAGATTCAGCCTGTTTTAATCAATTAAATTTAAAAGATGCCTACAATTGTATCAATGATCTAAATAAAGGCAATTCTGAAAAAAAATGCCATGCATATTCAGCAAAATTCAATGACTGGCGTATTCCAAATATTAATGAAATTCGAAGCTTAATTGATTATTCACAATATAATCCTGCATTAATGCAAAATCATCCCTTTACTAATCTTGTGTCTGATTCATACTGGGCATCTTCTTTTTTTACAAGTACTGAAATCTGGATAATAAATTTTCAAAATGGTGACATATCAACCAGTTCAAAATCAAATAAACATTATTTATTACCAGTCAGAAAAAGAAATATTCCTCCTGATCATTCAGAAATAAGTGTTTTACCTCATTATTATTCATTTTCAATAAATAATAATTCAATGTCTTTCAATGTAAAAAATAAAGGAAATATTGATTTATTAACAACAAAGATTCAAATTACAGGACCTAATTTTGATAATTTTACAATTGGAACTGACTCATGCACAAATAATACTGTTCTGCCATATACCATATGCTCATTTGAAATATCTTTTGTCCCAGAATCAACAGGTTTAAAAAGAGCAAATATTGAAATTTTTACAAATGATTTTGATACTCCTGTTTTTAAAATTCCTATAAATGGCTCATCTGGAAAAACATACAGTGCATTGCCTGAACAAACTGGTCAAAAATCAAGCTTCTACCCAAATGATGATGGTGATGTAAAAAGAGGAATTCAAGTACCATTAAATAGATATATTGATAATAATGATGGAACAATAACAGATACTTTTACTGGTCTTATGTGGTTTGAAAATGCTGGCTGCGCAGGCAAATACAATTTTAATGATGCTGTAAATTTTTCAAAACAAGTCAATATTTCATATGAAACTATTAGCATGCTCGATTGTAATGTTAATACAATATATAATGACTGGAAAATTCCAAATAAAAATGAATTATTATCATTAATTGATTTTTCAAATCACAGTCCTGCCCTACAAAATGGATTTCCATTTATTGATCTAAAAAATGATTATTATTATTGTTCAACTTCACATTCACAAAGTGAAATATGGACTATAAACATGGACACAGGTGAACTTACAACAAGTCCTAAATCAAACCCTAAATATGTATGGCTTGTACGCTCTATAAGAGATAATAACTGGTTTCCTGATATTAATGTATCGCACAGTGATTATAATTTTGGAAGAATTTCTGTAAATACTTCATCTAATCCTCTTAAAATAAGCATTAATAACAATGGACAAAGTCCCTTAGTTCTTGATACTATTTTATTTAATAATTTATTGAGACAAACCAATGATTTTGTATTTGAAGAAGATAATTGCTCTGGAACTATTTTAGAATCAAATGAATCTTGTTTTTTCTCAATTAAATATTCCCCAAAATCTGAGGGAGAAAAAACTGATAAAATTATTATTAAATCAAATGATCAGAATACCCCAAAATATTATATTGAACTGACAGGATTAACAGATATTGACAAATATTATGTTGGAATTGCCAAATCAGGCATTGGAACTGGAAAAATTCTTATTCAACCTCTTGGTTATGTTTGTGATTATGATTGCACTAATATATTATTCAGTAATTTAAAAGGCTCGGTGATTACTCTCTCCTTATCGCCGGGTTCAGGATCAATATTTAAAGGCTGGTCTGGTGATTGCTCTGGAACTCAGGATTGTACGATCACTATTAATAAACAAACAGAAATATGGGCAAATATTGATCATAAATCTCCTTCACCAGTGATAAGATCAGGACAAACAGAAATATTTGCTTCACCCAAAAAAAATGATGATGGTTTTATTAAACGCGGGATAAAATGGCCTGATAAAAGATTTAAAGATCAAAGTGATGGTACAATTGTTGATACTCTTACTGGTTTAATGTGGTTAAAACACGCAGATTGCATTGAATCTTCAAATTTAAAAAACTCCATTGATAAGGTAAATGAGCTGAATAATGATTCAGATACATTAAAATGTCATGCTTACAATGCAAATTATAATGACTGGCGGCTTCCAAACAAAAATGAACTGATTAGTATTATTGATTTTTCAAAAACCAATCCCGCTGTTTTCAATAATCTGTTTGTTGGAATGTCAAATGCTAATTATTGGTCATCTTCTTTTTCTACAGTGAATAATGTATGGATTGTTAATATGGCTAATGGCGACATTTCAACTTCTTCAAAAACAGCTAATAATTACAGTTTACCAGTACGAATAAAAAATGCTGAATTTAATTCAGATATTAATGTATGGCCAAATACATTTGATTTTGCAAAAAAAGATCAGATATCAGAAATAACACTGTCTAATGTTGGTTCATCTGATTTAAAAATTTTTGATATTTCAATAGATGGCTCTGATATAAATGATTTTCAAATCATATATGATTCATGTTCTGATAAATCTATAACTTCAGGAAATTTTTGCATTTTAAAAGTAAAATTTTTACCTCAGTCAAAAGGTTACAAATATTCCAGTCTAATAATCAATTCAAATGATAATGAAAAACCACAATACATTATTCCTGTTAAAGGAGCTTATGAAAGCCCGCAGCCAGCTATTATTCCACAAACAGGACAGGAAATTAGTTATGCTGTTAGATACATTGGCGATGATGGCACCTTAAGAAGAGGAATGAATATCCCGGAACAAAGATATATTGATCATGGTGATGGCACAGTAACTGATAGATTAACTGGTATAATGTGGCTTAAAGACTCTAACTGTTTTAATAAATCAAATTTTATTCAAGCAGTTGAAAGTATTCAAAATTTTAATCAAAACCCGGATGATTTTTCTTGTCATGCTTATACAAATCAATACTCTGACTGGATATTGCCAAATAAAAATGAATTAAAAAGCCTTATTAATTATTCATATATTAATCCTGTTCTTAAAAATAATCACAGCTTTACTGGTGTCCAAAATTCAAATTATTGGACTTCAACTCCATATTCTGGAACTGAAATGTGGTGTGTTAATATTGGTAATGGAGATATTTCTACAAATACAAAATCAATCGCAAATTATATATGGCCAATGAGATATATTAAACAGACAGAAAACTATCCTGAAATACTGATTAGTCCTTATGATTTCACATTTAAAGCAGCAAATGAATCCCAGACATTTACTATTTCAAATACTGGAAATGATATTTTAAATATTTTAGATATTTCATTATTTGGCGCAAATAGTATTGATTATGATATTTCAAATGATAATTGTTTAGAAAAATCATTATCATTTTCTCAAAAATGCAGCTTTACTGTTTCTTTTAACCCTCAATCAGGTGGTTTAAAAAGATCAATTATTTCTATTAAATCAAATGACCCAGATACAATGTATTATAAAATTCCTTTAAAGGGATATAATGAGCAGCCCCAATTTGCAATGACTTTACAGACCGGTCAGATAATAGAATATTCTGCAGGTGATGATGCTGATTTTAAAAGGGGATTTTCAGGACAAGATCCAAGGTTTATTGAAAATAATGATGGCACAATTACAGATTTATTAACCGGCCTTATGTGGATAAAAGATGCAGACTCAATAGGTTCTTTAACATGGAAAAATGCACTGGAGTCAATAAAAGAAATAAATTCAGGCCAGAAAAAATTGGAAAATCTATTAAAAAATTATAATGACTGGAGACTTCCAAATAAAAACGAACTTTTAAGTCTGATTGATTTTTCAAATACAAATCCAGCATTGCCATCAAATCATATATTTTCAGGTATTTCCTCAAATAAATATTGGTCATCAACAAGTTTTACAAATAATGAAATATGGATTGTAAATATGGCCTATGGTGAGCTCTCAACAACTCAAAAAACATATAATAATTACGTGCTTGCAGTAAGATCAATAAATGTTCAAGAAGATTATCCAAAGATTATTTTTTCAGCAGCGCAATTATCTTTTGACAATATTGAAATCGGTAACACATCAGAGCCAAAAACTATTCAAATAACAAATCAGGGTAATAAAAGATTAGTTATTGATACTGGAAAAATAATTGGTAATGATGCTTCAATGTTTAATATAATTTCTGATCATTGCTCAGGGCAGATACTTAATGAATCATCAACATGCAGTATTAGTGTTAGTTTTGCTCCTGAATCAAATGGCAGCAAAACAGCATTATTACAAATTAAAAGCAATAATATTGATAATTATATATCATTAATATCTTTAAATGGGACAACAAATATTAAACAATATGTTTTGACTGTTATAAACAATGGGATTGGAAATGGACTGATTCAAAGTGAGCCAGAGGCAATTAATTGTGAGCAGGGACAAACCTGTAAAGCTATATTTGATCAGGGTACAAATGTTATTCTTAAAGCTGTAATTGGGCCAGGTTCTATATTTAAAGGGTGGTATGGTGATTCATGCAGTGGTATTGATGATTGTACAATTCAAATTAATAGTAATACAACAATTACAGCCAATATTACATTGCCGCAGCCTGCACCAATCTGGAAAACAGGCCAAATTGACAGCTATGCAGTTGAATATAAAGGTGATGATGGAGCTTTAAAACGAGGAGTAAGACTTCCTGAAAAAAGATTTGTTAATAATAGCGATGGTACTGTTACTGATAATTTAACCGGCCTTATGTGGCTTAAAAATTCTGGCTGCTTTGAATCTGGTAATTGGAATCATGCTTTTGAAAAAATATTATTATTAAATCAAAACAATGCCGATTGTTATGAATATGAAAATATTTATAATGATTGGAGACTTCCAAATATTAATGAACTTTCAAGCCTTATTGATTATTCTAAAACAAACCCTGCAATTTCAGATGATAACTTCTTTACAGGTCTTGAAAATAAAACATACTGGACTTCTACCCCTTTTTCAAATAATGCAGCCTGGATAATATCAATGTCAAATGGAGACATTTCTACATCAAACAAATCAACTTCCAACAATATCTGGGCGGTACGAAGTAAATACAGTCCTGTTTCAAAAGCAAATATTCAAATATCACCAACAAAATATATGTTTAATAAAAAAGGAAAAATTCAAGAATTTAAAATATCAAATACTGGAAATGAAGAATTAATAATTTCAAAAGTTTTATTAACTGGCGATGATATCAGCAGCTTTGATATTGTTTCTGATAATTGCTCTGATATGTCTTTACCTTTTTCATCAAATTGTACAATTGAAATTAAATTTGATCCAGATAATCAGGGGATAATGAACTCAAACCTGAATATTTTTTCAAATGATATAAACAACCAGCAAATGATTGTTAAAATTTCAGGATGGAATCAAATGCCTCAATCATGTGCTTCAGCAGCAACAGGACAGAATGAGAGTTATGCAGAAAGATATTCAGGTGATGATGGCGCATTAAAAAGAGGAAAAACTTTGCCTGAGCCGCGATTTATAATTCATAGCGATGGAACTGTTACTGACCGCTTAACATCTCTTATGTGGCTTGCTGACGCATCATGCTTTGGTGCTAAAAAATGGAAAGATGCCTTTTCTCATATTAATGATTTAAATTTTAATCCTGATAATTCTTTATGTCATGGATATACAAATGATTATAAAAATTGGCGGCTTCCAAATATTACTGAACTTAGAAGCATAATTGATTTTTCTCATACAAATCCAGCTGTATCAAATACATTTGCAGGTATAAAATCTGATTATTATTGGACGCATACTTCATTTAACTCAACTGATGTTTGGCAGGTTAATATTGGAACAGGAGAAATCAGCACAGCTAATAAAAATACGTTAAAATACATTTTACCTGTAAGAACAATTACTCATACCTCTCCCTATCCAGATATTCATATTTCACCATCAACATATCATTTTAGTGCAAAACAGACTAAAAAGACTTTTGTTATAAGTAATACAGGTGATAGTCTTCTTGAAATTAATAATATCAGTTTAAAAAGACCAAATGCAGATGAATTTATAATTCAAACAGACAACTGTTCAAATAAAAATATTAATCCTTTAGAAAATTGCATCATTGAAATTATGTTTGCACCAAATAGTTCAGGTGCAAAAATAGCTGATATTGTGATTTCCTCAAATGATCAAGATAGTATTAATTATATAGTTCCAATATCAGGCAATCTTGATAAAGCACAACCAACAGTTGTTTTGCAGTCAGGACAGCAGAATATTTTTGTTAATAACGATGATGGCACTTTTAAAAGAGGTTTTGTAATCCCTGATCAAAGATATATTGATAATGGAGATGGAACAATAACAGATAAAATTTCAGGATTAATGTGGCTTGCAAATGGCAGCTGTCTTGGTAAAGGTAACTGGCAGGAGGCTTTATCAAAAGCTAAAGACTTTAATTTAGATTCCTCAAAATATTTATGTTCATATTCTGGTGAATATAAAGATTTTAGACTGCCAGATAAAAATGAACTTTTAAGTATAGTTGATTATTCACAATCTAATCCATCTCTTAAAGCAAATAATTTATTTAGAGATATTGTTTCTGCCCAATATTGGACTTCAACACCTTATTCAAATACAGAAGTTTGGAATATTAACTTAAGCACAGGCGATTTTATAACTACATCTAAAAGCAGTAATAGTAATATCCTTTTAGTAAGAAAAACATATGAATATAAACATTATCCTGAACTAAAAGTAAATCCAGATTTATGGCATTTTATAGAGTCTAATATTCCAAATATTCCATCAAGCCGATTTTTTTCTATATCAAATAAAGGTAATATGAAACTTTCAATATATGATATATTTATTTCAGGAAGAGATTTTGAAGATTTTGTTATATTATCTGATAATTGTACAGGTCATATATTAGAAGATAATTCCTGCAGTGTTAATCTTGCATTTTTACCTCAGGATAATGGCAATAAAGAAGCATTTTTAAGCATTCGTTCAAATGATCAGATATCATCTGTTCATAATATCCCAATATCTGGAGATACTATAATTCCTCAATATAAGCTTAAAATAACTAAAACTGGTAAAGGCACAGCTTTAATTAAAAATAATTCCTTAGATATTGACTGTAATGATAAATGTGAGGCTATGTTTGATAAAGGTTCCATTGTTTCAGTTTTTCTTATGCCGGGTTCAGGAACTGAATTTAATGGATGGAGCGATCAAAGTTGTTCTAGTAATTATACATGCACTCTAACCATTAATAATGATACAATTTTAGATGCAAAATTAGATCTAAATCAACCAGCGATCATACCTGAAACAGGTCAAAAAATTAGTTATGCCAGTAAAAAACTTAAAGATGATGGTGAATTACAAAGAGGTATAAAATGGCCTTATCCAAGATTTATTGACCATAGCGATGGTACTGTAACTGATAAGCTTACAGGTTTAATGTGGATGAAAAATACAGACTGTTTTGGCAGTATTTCATGGTCAGAATCATTAACTAAAATAAATGAATTTAATTCAGGTATTGTTAATCCTTGTTATGGCTATTTAAATGATTATAATGACTGGCGAATGCCAAATATTTCAGAAATGAAAAGCTTAATTGATTATAGTAAGTCAAACCCTGCGATTATACAAGGCCATCCATTTTCTGAACTTCAAAATAATAATTACTGGACATCAACTCCATTTGATAAAAATTCAATATGGTGCGTAAATATGGGAATTGGAGACATTTTATCTATAAATAAAAATTCTAACAATTATATATGGATTGTTCGTTCAGGCCATAAAGAGTTTTACTCTGACATATCTGTATCGCCTGTTAATATATACTTTGCAGAAACAAATATCAATAGAACAATTACAATTGCCAGCACTGGAAATTCAAACCTTAATATTGATCAGATATTACTTAAGGGACCTGATTATGAAAGTTTTACGATAATTGCAGATACATGCTCTAACAATGAACTTATTCCCGGTAATACCTGTAATATTAATGTTCAGTTTTCACCATATAGTGTTGGAAATAAAAATTCATATCTTGAAGTTTCATCAGATGATTCTGATACTCCAATTTTTAAAGTATATTTGAATGGCTTATTTGGTTTATGTCAGGCATCTCCAGTTCAACAAACAGGACAGAAACAAAGCCACGCTGTTCGATATAAAGGAGATGATGGAGCTCTAAAAAGAGGTTTAGCATGGCCTGAAAACAGATTTGTTGATAATAATGATGGAACAGTTATTGATGTTTTTACTGGCTTACAATGGTTAAAAAATCCTGAATGTTTAGGCAGGGGAACATGGAAACAAGCACTTGATAAAGCCTCTGATTTTAATAAAACACCTGAAAAATATGACTGCATTACTAATTATGATCAAAGCGGCCTTTGGAGACTTGCTCAAATAAACGAAATTAGAAGCCTTATTGATTATTCAAAAACAAACCCGGCATTAATTGAAAACCATTTCTTTACAAATATTCAAAATGATTATTACTGGTCACAAACACCATATTCAAATACTGAAGTTTGGAAGATTAACATGTCTAATGGTGAAATATTATATTCTGCAAAATCTAATAATGCAAATATATGGCTTGTAAAATCAAATGAAGATTTTATTTATACACCTGACATTTATGTTTTACCAGATAGTCTTGATTTTGGAAATGTAACAATAAGAACCTTTTCACAGTTTAAAACAATTATTGTATCAAACAGCGATAACGATTCAAATTTAGTTATTGATAATATAACACTAAGCGGTTCTAATAATAATCAGTTTGATATAACTGGGGATGGCTGTTCAAAGCATGTATTATCAAAAGATGAAACATGCGAAATTAATATTGCATTTCATCCAACTACAAGCGGCGAAAAAAAATGTTATCTTATAATCCCATCAAATGACAGAGAAAAACCGGCATATTCTGTATTTCTTAAAGGAACTGGAACAGATATTGAGCTTATTATTGGAGATTTAAACAGAGATGGCTTTATTAATTTAAAAGATGCTTTTATAGGCCTTCAGCTGTCATGTAATATTTTGCCTTCTCAAAGTTTTTATGTTGGTGCTGAGGTAAATGGCGATAGTAAAATTGGTATTATTGATGTTATTTATATTATGCAGTTAATAGCTCAGAGGAAATAACAAATCAGGTTTAAACTGCCTCCTTTTGGGAGTATTCCCTGTTTTTAAATGGTATAAACTTCCATGAATTGTTATCACAACAAAGCATGAAAGTTTTATAGTTTGTTAGATCCAGGCTGGAGTCCCAAATCTTTAGATTTGGGCGTCAACAAAAACAACCAGTTGAAAAAATTACTGACGCCCAAATCTAAAGATTTGGGACTCCAGACTACAAATTTGTTTTTTCAAAGGCATAATCATTAGCGTCAGAACATATTGAATTTATGTCTAAATTTTATACTTTCATATAAACTTCCATGCCTGGCGGCACAACAAAGCATGAAA
>Ga0272440_1004232_pt1 | contig 10373 bp, 3 predicted proteins | sample SSMMMBAug17_FD_192440 | JGI IMG/M metagenome (GOLD analysis project Ga0272440, IMG submission 192440) | Marine sediment archaeal communities from Little Sippewissett salt marsh, Falmouth, MA, United States - SSM-MMB-Aug17 | ecosystem: Environmental > Aquatic > Marine > Wetlands > Sediment ... | reverse complement strand
CACGAGAAGGCGATCTGGATAATATCAATTTTGTTGTGACTGCGGCGCCATCATATGGAATTAAGGGAAAAGTTCACGATGGCCGCAATCAGGCCTTGCCAGATATAATTCAGGTCAGCCTGTATTCAGAAAAATATAATATTGCACGTACTGTTATGACAGATGCTGAAGGCGCTTATCTTTTTACAGGTTTACCAGAATCTGATGACTATCGCATTTCTGCATGGTCAGAGAACTGTGGCTGCGATTTTTATTACTTTATGGAGTCGCAACAAATAATTGGCGAAGAATACCCCTTTTACAGTGCCCGAACATATCAGGCCGCAACCAGAGTGCCATCATCCATACCGCCAACACCATACATTGACCTGATTTTTGACTCTGGCGGAACCATATCTGGCACAGTTAAAAATAATACAGGTCAACCTTTGTCCAATGTCTGGGTCAATGCCTGGTCGGATTTATTTGATATGGGAAATGGGGCTTTTACCGATACCAATGGAGATTATACAATTAAATGTCTTCGTGCGGGCAGCGCACCAGGGACAATTACATACCGCGTTGAAGTCAACCCGGATGACTATCCTGCATTAATTTACAATCAGGTCAAACAGCCACAGGATGCAAAAATGGTCCCTGTTGAATCTCAGGATATTGATTTTGTGTTTCGGAAAGGTCTTTCTATCCAGGGAAAAGTGATTGATGAAAATGGCTATCCCCTGTCAGGAATATCAGTTCATGCCTGGTCAGCGGCTTTTGATTTGACCGCTTATGGGCAAACGATCACTGATAACGCGGGTAAATACATAATTGCAAATCTTCCTCATCAACCAGACTATCGGGTGGCAGTATATCCATTATACTATTCCATTCAATATTATCCAGCTTCTCATACATTGGAAAATGCCGCATTTGTTGATTTGCAAAAACAAAATAGAACAAATATTGATTTCCAACTGATTGCGGGCGCGACAATACGCGGGATTGTATATAATCAGAAAGAAGGCACTCCCGCGCCTATGGGACTGATTGTCAATATCTGGTCTGACAGCACACAAACTGGCGGAGAGATTGCCATTGATGCCAATGGTCGGTTTGAAATGACTGGCTTACGCTCTGGCATATGTGATTATATAATTTCAATCAATCAGCCGCCATTCATTCCAGCATATTATGGTGAATCAGAAACCCTGAATTGGGAACATTCCTGGGAGGATACCTCACCCGTGTGTCCATCAGAGACAAAAATCCGAGAAATGATTTTGATACCAGGCTATGATTTTAAAGGCCGCATCATTTATAATAACGATACTGTATCCGGTGCCTTGATTCAGGCCTGGTCATCTGGATCGGGCATTTGGGCAGAAACCAATAGCACATCTGAATCAACAGAACATAATTTTATACTCAGCGGACTGGCAGCAGGTACGTATGAAATTAAAGTGATGGCGGATGGATTTGAAAATAAAGTGCTGAAAAATATGGGCATCAATGACAATGTTGACAATGTTATCATTGAATTAAAACGACCTGAAAACCAGATCACAGGCACAGTGTATGGCCTGGAAACAGGCAAAAATGTACAAATCAGCGCATGGGCGCAGTCTATTCAGGCGGGTGATATGATTCATTTGCAGGGTGATGGCAATCCTGTGAAATACACATTGACTGCACTGAAACCTGCACCAGACTATCGTGTGGAATTGTGGTCAATGGATTATCCATATCAGGTCTATCCAGGCGGCTCGCAATTTAATGATGCACAGGATGTTTCTGTAAATGGAACAACGCGAAACATTGATTTTCAATTAAAAGCGGAAGAAACTGGCACAATATCCGGTTTAATTACACCCTGGCCTGAAATTGATGCTGGTGAAGTTGTATTTGTGGATGCCATTTCTCAAAGTCTGGGAGCCGCCAAAAATGCACGATTGGTGTTTGATTCCAATGATTCGGTTTCATATTTGCTTAAAGGCCTGCCATTTGGTGCGGATTATATTGTTTCTGTGTGGTCAAATGCATCGCCCATGATGTTTTATACCCAAACCTATCAAACCGATCATGCAATACAAATCAATGTGCCAGCATCAAATATAAATTTCTCATTGAATCAGGGCATGCAGATATCTGGCAATTTGTATCAATGGGATCATCAACCCATATTCGGGGCACTGGTTTCATCAGAATCAGAAACAATGCAGGTGTATCGTTCTGCCCGAACTGCTAAGGATGGCGCATATGTGATCAAAGGTCTGCCGCCTGCAAATGATTATATAATCAGTGCATCAGTAGCTGATATGCCAGCAATTTACTATCAAACATCAGATCAAAGCACTGTGAATTTAAAATTTTCAAAGCCTGTGGATATTCGCGAATCCTATGCATCGTCAATCAACTTGCATTTGCCATCAGGCGAATCCATTTGTGGATTTGTGGTTGATCCCGATGGCCGTGCCATTCAGTTTGCGTGGATCAGTGCAATTTCTGAAATAACAGGCGCTGAAAATGAAACATTCTCAGATATTCATGGCAATTTTTGTATTAAAGGACTTCCTGAAGCCATTGATTATCAGTTAACAATCAGACCGGCTTTACCCTATGTGGATACAATCCGCAACATGATTGCAACCCACACGAACAACCTGAAATGCATTGTTGAAAAAGGATTTGAAATATGGGGACAGGTTCTGGATCAGATAGGATCGCCTGTTTCAAATACAGAAATTTCGCTTTGGTCATCAACGAAAAATTTTCATACCCAGGCAAAGAGCAATTCAAGTGGTAATTATTCAATCCCGGGCGTACCACAAACGACAGATATGTTTATCACTGCCATGCCACCAGAAAACAAGGCAGCTTCACAATTGACTGATGGCCCATTTGCAGTAGTCCAGACTTTGGAAAAAAATATCACATTGGGGCCGGCAATCATGATAAAAGGTCAAATCATATCCAAAGAAACCAGTAATCCCATACCTGATGCCATTATCATTGCATATTCCGATATTATGCAAACCGATGCCCAGATCCAAAGTGCCAGTGATGGTTCCTTTGCATTCAATCATCTACCCGAAGCAGATGATTATCAATTAACTATCAGACATAAAGACTATGCCACACAAAAAGTTTCTTTTGTAAGTGCCATCCAGGATCTGCAAATATGGCTCCAAAGTGGGGGCGTAATTACTGGACAGGTTCAGGATGAATATGGCACATATCTCTCAGACGTTCGTATTTCCATTCAATCAGATAACAACAGCATTATGGACACTGTCAGTTCAGACAATGCCGGGCGGTTTGAAATCAATGGATTACCCTTAAATAACCATCTGTATAATCTGTCTGCTGAAAAAGATGGATTTGCACCTGAAATTAAAAGTGCGCAGGCAGTGGGCGCAAATGTTTCATTTTTAATGGTTTCAAATGCAGGATTGATTCAAGGCCGAGTAACAGACAGTCAACAGCAATTGCCGCCTGACACAACAAAAATAAGCGTTCGATTGTTTGATTCAAACTCAAATTTTGTTCAAAGAGTCACAATGGATGCCAATGGCGAGTTTGTATTTAAGGGCTTGAATACACAAAGTAAATATATCATCAAATGCTCAGTAAGTGAGGGCTTGATTGATCGTGTGCAATGGGTTGGCGCGCAGGGTAAAGGTGTGTTGAAATCCTCTGAAGCGGCTTTGTTTAAGGCAGGGGATCGTGTTGACGTTATTTTGATGGGTTCCTGGTAAGGTTGGAAGGTTTCCTTATAATATCTGTGTTAACATGACTACCGCTGCACAGATCTGAGCGATATAAATTTTAAGAGTCAGCTTCTTCTGTGAAAGTAAGGTCTTGACTTACTTACAATAAAAGATCAAAATTCAAAACACCAGAAAAATCGCTTGAAAATAACGTCCTCATTTATTATTATTGTTCGTTTTGAAATAATTGTAGAGACGTAGCGTGCTACGTTTCTACACGACCTTATTTTCTTGTACGATCAAGAAAATTGAACATGTTATTTTACGAGCATCACAAATATCAGAAAAAAAATGACGCATTCATTCAATTATAAATTAAGCTATTTATACATTTGCTTATTTATATCGATTAAAGCCCTGACGACTCCAATCTGTTTGGCCGATCCATTAATCATATCTGATCCTGATTTAGAATATAGTATCAATCAACACATGACTTGTTTTAGAGACCCATCAAACCAAATAACGATAGCCAGTATTATTTTACAACACAAAAATGACTTTATGCCATCTGAGGATAATTCATTAAATCTGGGTTTTACAAAAGATGCGATATGGATTAAATTTAATGTTGTAAATAAAAATCCTGATATTTCTCAATGGTTAATGGAGATTAAATATTATTTTTTATGGGATATTGATTTGTTTATTCTTGAGGATCAACAGGTCAAGGATCATAAAAAAAGCGGTATTAACACACCTTTTGAAAAATTTGATATGACCTATCGTTGGTATATATTTAACCTGCTTTTGCAACCTGAAAAAGAGTATACGTTTTTGATGAGATTTACAGCAGATTTGCCAATGGCCCTTCCCATTTCTATCAAAACAATGAAAACATTTGTACATCAATCGTTTAAGCTTAATTTTATAAAAGGCTCTTTTTATGGCATTCTGATACTCATTGTGATGTATCATTTATACTTGTTTGGCACACAGAAAGAAAAAAATTATTTTTATTTCCTTGTATTCATTTTAGCTTTATTTCTCATACGATTTTCTTTTGATGGATTTACCCGGCAGGTCTTTTTTTCAAAATATCACCAGGCAAATGTCTTATTTACATTTTTTTTTCCAGTTCTGATACCAATCCTTTTTTTGTATGGAATACTATTTGTTTTATCTTTTCCAACCGCTAAAACAATGCCTCGTCCATTTCATTCTATTTTTACAGCACTAAAAGTAATCTGGTTTAGTTTTGGTTTAATTGTAATATCCCGCCTATTCTTTATTATACCATTATTCCCTGTTTTGGGCGTTCTTACGCTTGTTGTTTTTATCATTTATTTTATTATGTTATGGAAGAATGGATATAAACCTGCCTATTATTACTTTTTAGGATGGCTATTTTTGGTAACAGGATTTATTACTTTTTCATTGCTTAGACTGAATTATATTCCCAGTAACATTGTAACTGAAAGTTCTATGGAATTTTGTATTCTATGGATGGTTTTGTGTTTTCAATTTTCATTTATATACCAGACAAATTTAATCAAAAAACAGCAACAATTGTCCCAGGTTAAACTGAGAGAAAAAGCACAAGAAAATGAAATGCTGGTGATAAGGCAAAAGAAACTGCTTGAAGAAGAAGTTAAACATCAAACCAAAGAATTGCAAAACGCAAAAGAAAAAGCAGAGCAAGCCAATTTAGACAGATTAAATCTTTTTGCCAGTCTTAACCATGACCTTAGAACACCCTTAAATAGTATACTTGGGTATGCACAGATTTTTCGATATGCCAAAAAGACTGCACAGGAGTATCAAAAAGGGTTTCAATCCATTTATGAAAGTGCCGACTATTTATTATCGCTTATTAATGACTTAATGGATATCTCAAAGTTTGAATCCAGTTCCTTTGAACTTTTTCCTGATATTGTTAATTTAACAGCTCTTATCAATCGTGTCATAAAAATTATTCGAGTACTCGCGCATCAAAAAAATATTCTTTTTAAGACATCTATTGATAATAATTTGCCAGATGCCATTATTACAGATGAAAAACGTTTGGATCAGGTGTTAATCAATTTGCTGGGCAATGCAGTAAAATTTACTGATAGTGGTGAAGTTTCTTTTTGCGTAAAAAGCTTACACTATAACGATAGTTTAAAGAATAGCAATACAGCAACCATTTATTTTGAAATAAACGATACAGGGCCCGGGATTGGCCAGGATAAATTAGAAGTCATATTTGAACCCTATCGGCAGGTGGGCAGGAAAGACAAAAAAAAGGAAGGTTCTGGTCTTGGGCTTTCAATCAGCCAGTCTATTGTCCGGTTAATGGGAGGAACCATTTTTGCTGAAAGCACCCCGGGTGAGGGGAGCAAGTTCTGGTTTCAAATTTCGGTTCCGCTTGTTTTTGAAAAGATTTCACTGCCAACGAAATCAGAAGGAATTCCGATATTTATATCTGATACCCCTAAAAAAATTCTAATTGCTGATGATATATTTCATAACCGAATTGTTTTACATGAATTTTTGACATTGTTTCAATGCGAGACCCAACTCGCACAGGATGGCAATGACTGTATTCAAAAAGCCCTTAAAACAAAACCCGATTTAATATTGATGGATATTCAAATGCCCAATTTGAATGGTATCGAAGCGTTAAAAAGGATCAAAAAAATTGATGAAATCAAGCATATCCCTGTTATCGCTGTATCCGCTAGTGTTACAGGAATGACAACGCAATCTATTATTCAAGAAGGGTTTGATGACTTTATTTCAAAACCTGTAGATATGGATGAATTGGCAAACGTTATCCAAAAACATCTTGATATTGATATTCAGTATGTTGCATTTGATAATTTGAAAAAAAAATCAATGAATGAAATCAATCCAAAAAGGTATCAAACATCGCCAAATATTGAAAAAATTAGAGATCTGCCAATTATAGATATCAAAAAAGCAATGTCAAATCTTCGAAACGATTATGTTCTTTTTAGTCAGGTTTTAGAATTGGCCATTAATGATATTCCGAACTATTTGAGTGCCCTGAAATACGATTTTAATAAGAAAGAATCAGAAAGCATTAAACATCAAACACATAAATTGAAATCTAGTTTTCAGCTAATTGCTGCAAAACGATGCGAAGCGTTGGTTGAGTTAATATCTCAAAAAAGTAAGATGAATGAATATCAAACTGCTGATATTCATGCGCTTGAAAGAGAATGGAATCAGCTCAAGCAAAAAGTACAAAAAATACTTCAGGGAGTAGAAGACCTGATATGAAAGAACAATCACATTTTAAAGAAAATATACTTATTGTAGATGACAAACCTGAAACCCTATCTATATTATCAGAAATACTGATTGAAAAAGGGTATAATATCAGAACAGCGCTGAATGTTGATATTGCATTGAAATCAGCAATAAAATTCGTTCCAGATTTAATTCTAATGGATGTCAACATGCCCGGAACTGATGGATTTGAAGCATGCAGGATCATCAAAAGCATAAAAAAGCTTGCAAATGTGCCTGTCATTTTTTTAACAGGGAAAACAGATATTATCGCAAAAATTACTGGCTTTGAATCTGGAGGTGTGGATTATATTACAAAACCATTTGCCAATGAGGAAGTCTTTGTGCGGGTAAAAACGCATCTGGGCATTAAGCAAGAGCGGGAACGATTTTATGCATTGGCTGAAGCCACAACAGAAGGCATTCTGATTCACGACAATGGCATTATTGTTGATGTCAATTCTGCATTTGAAAAAATAACGAAATATAAACGCTACAGAATTATTGATAAACATCTGAATACAATTTTTTCACCGAAAACACTTCGAACCATTTCACAGTTTCCAAAAAAACGATCCAGAGTTAGTGAAATCAATGAGAAACGTCCAGATGGTTCAACGTTATTGGCTGAAATCAGAATAAGATTTATTTTGTACCAGGGTCGAAAATTAAATATGATTGCTTTGCATGATATTACAGAAACCAATCGTTTGAAAAGAGAAAACGCTTCACTGTTGACATCAATTTCAAGCACACATCGTCTGGGAAATATGGTGGGTAAAAGCAAAGTCATGCAAAAAATTTATGAAAGAATTCTTCATCTGGCTGCCACAGATGAAACTGTTATAATATATGGAGAAACAGGTACAGGAAAAGAATTGGCCGCAAAAAATATTCAACTGCTCAGTCAAAGATCTAAAAAACCCTTTGTGATTGTGAATTGCGCTGCAATACCTGATACATTGTTTGAAAGCTTTTTTTTTGGCCAAAGAAAAGGTTCGTTTACCAGTGCTGACAAAGATAGCATGGGTTTTTTTGAACAGGCCAATGGCGGGGTTCTTTTTTTAGATGAAATCGATACGTTCAATAAAAAAATACAGGCTAAACTGCTTCGCATAATTGAAACCGGTGTATACGTCCCCATTGGTGGTCGGAAAAAACGTGCGAATGTCCGAATTATTTCTGCAACCAATAAAGATCTCAAGGAGATGGTAGAACAAGGAACAATGCGAGAAGATTTTTTTTATCGCTTAAATGTTCTCAATCTAAAAATACCGCCATTACGAGAAAGAAAAGAGGATATTCCATTACTGGTTAATCATTTTGTTGAATCAAATCAATCGCTGAATGTTTTTAATAGAACTATCACAGATAATATTATTGTTCAGTTGCAAGATTATCATTGGCCGGGAAATGTCCGAGAATTGTTCAATGAATTAAGAAGTTATTACTCTACTGGCGAATTAGAAAACGCTGCATATGTGCCTTCAAATATGGATTCTTTTGGTTCCATTTTTGTAGATAATTTAAATATTGAACTTTCATTAAATGATGCTGTAACATATTTTGAACGCTATTATATCAATAGAATTCTGGAGTTGCATAATGGGAAAAAAAATCAGACAGCTACTGCATTGGGGATTGATCCCAGAACACTTTACAATAAACTCAATCAAATAAAACCCAAAAAAATAAAACGAAAGAAAGATGCCAAACAAAAATGATATGAATCAGATCGCTCAAGTAATGAACCATCTTGATGCCTTAATATATGTTTCTGACCTTAAAACCTATGAAATTTTGTTTATCAATGAACAGTTGAAACAGGTCATAGGAAATGCTGTTGGAAAAATCTGCTGGCAATCCATGCCTTTTAAACAGACCGGTCCCTGCAAGTTCTGCACTGACACAAAATTTTTGTTAAACGAAAACGATCCGGTAAACAAAGCTGTAACCAGTGAATTTCAACATCCAGTAACCCAAAAATGGTTTTTGGTACAGGAACAAGCCATACCCTGGACTGATGGGCGATTGGTTCGCCTTAAAATTATGATTGATGGCGATCCACTTAAACAAATCAATGAGAATAAACAAGAACAGTTTTTACTCAAAGAAAAGCAGATCAGAAAAATTGTCCATGAATTACGAACCCCATTAAATGCAATTTTGGGCTACACACAGCTCATGCGATACAAAAAAGATTATGCTCATGGAAATCTTGATTCTATCAATGCCATTCAACATTGCAGCGAACAACTCCTTTCGCTGATTAACAATATCTCCAGGATTGCAAAAGGTAAAAGTGATACCATACGCGATATTGAATTTTCAAATAATCGTGTTGAACTCTTTGATATTGCAGAAGATATTTTACAACAAAAAAGTGCTGAACATCATATATTTTCCCCAAAAAACAGCAGCCCAAGCAAAATTCTTGTTGTCGATGATTCTTCTGATAATAGAAAATTTGTCATAAATATTCTGGATATTTTAGGTTTTCGCACCAAAGAAGCCTCGAATGCACATCAGGCATTGGAGATATGGGAAAACTGGAACCCTGATTTGATTTTATTAGATATTTATATGCCTGAAATAAATGGACATGATGTTATCCAAACAATCAGAAACAAAGAACTTCCAGAAGACCATGTGTTTATCATTGCTGTTTCTGCCAGTTCTCTTGAAAATGACAGAAATATTGCCATTGAATCAGGTTGCGATGATTATTTAATGAAACCATTAAAGCTGAATACTTTAATTGAATTGATTGGAAAATATATTAATGCTGATGGCTCCCAAAAGAGCAATCAACATACAAATACAAAAATAAACATTCCCAACTGGTTATTGGATAGTATAAAACAAATGCCTGCAATATGGCTGAAACAATTCAAAGATTCCATTGAAATGCTTGATCCAATAAAGACTAAATATCATATCACGAAATTGGAAAAAAAGGATTTGAAGTCTGCCTCTGTTTTAATGGATTGGGTCAACCAATTTAACTTTGATCGTTTGCAGCAATTGATTTCCGAATTATAATCCTGCAGAGGTTTATTATTATTCGTGTGCAATACGAAAAAGGCATCATTCATAATTGTTGAAAAGTTGTTTACATTTTTCCGAAATTGTGATTGTGTTGCCCCTTGAAGTGACACGCGCGTGTGCTTCTCAAAGCGAAGAATGGTCGATCAATTCTTTGAAGATTATCTATCAACTAAAAATGTTAGCCCTGGACATATCCAATGGATGGAAAAAGTTAGTCATTGTATATTTTTTGAACCAGGATTACGCTAAAGAAAGGAAAGCATAATGTCAATAATTAATGTTTCAAAAGATAATACATTAACCATTAATAATAGTGAAAAATATGGTGAGGACAATAAA
>Ga0272440_1004231_pt1 | contig 10375 bp, 5 predicted proteins | sample SSMMMBAug17_FD_192440 | JGI IMG/M metagenome (GOLD analysis project Ga0272440, IMG submission 192440) | Marine sediment archaeal communities from Little Sippewissett salt marsh, Falmouth, MA, United States - SSM-MMB-Aug17 | ecosystem: Environmental > Aquatic > Marine > Wetlands > Sediment ... | reverse complement strand
TGTTCGCCCATCGTACATAGGAACGAAAGCGTTATTAGTTCGAGGGCGAACATAAGGTTCGCCCCTACATCGGGCTGGCACATAAGTAAATGGGGAACTTATTTTTCGAGTTTTCCTTAGACAAAGACTGGAATTTGTCAGACATACGCCAGCTATTCCGGCTTTTTTTTCTTTCTCATAGATTGAATAACCGACCGAATCTGTTTTTCCATATTTTCTTTTTTATCTGGATCATTATCGTTTGCGTTATCATTATCAACAATACCCCCAAGGTAGTCTGGAAGTTCAAGCCCTGCCATATGGGTGAGATCTTGTAAAGGCGGAAGGCTTTTAATCAGGCCAGAGATAAAATTGGAGGTCGTTGTATTCCCATGTTGATCAACACCAGAGTCCCAAACTGTAATTTTGTCAATTTTAAGCTGCTTGATTGCTTCAACCTGAATCTGAACAATTTCCTGCAATTTTTCAATAAGAAGAAAATTTGATGCTGCTCTGGCATCACCACCGCAGCTTTCAATCAATTGTCTGTAACCAGCGGCTTTACTCTCAAGGACCATTTGAAACCCTTTAGAATCTGCATTATACCTGGACAAGATTGCATCTGCTTCGCCAGCAGCTTCCCGACGTTTTTTTTCAGCTTCAGCATCTGCAGCCAATTCAATTTTTTGTTTTTCAATTTCTTGCTGTACGAGCACTTGTGCATTTAATCGTTCTTTTTCAGCAAGATACTGAGCCTGTTGAATTTTAACTTCTGCATTATGTTTGGCAACAGTGCTTTTTTGTTGCGCATCTGCTTTTTGAACATCCAGTTCAGATGTAGATTGCGCAATATCAGCCAATGATTTATTTTCACCCGAAACTGCTTCAGCTTCTTTTTGCTTGATATAAATACGTTTATCGGAATCTGCTTCCTTCTGGCCTTTTGCTGATTCGGCATCATTACGTGCAACGACAATGTTCTTTTCTTTGACAGCTTCAGATTCGCCAATGGCACCAAGCTTGTCTTGCTTGGCAACTTCAATTTTGGCCTTGTTAACAGCCTCTGCTGCTGCTTTTTTTCCGATACTTTCAATATAGTCAGAACTATCAGTAATATCTGTAATATTTACATTGATAAGGTATAAGCCGATTTTGTTCAATTCTGGCTCAACATTTTTACGAATGGCTTCCAAAAAGCGCTCACGATCCTGATTGATTTGTTCAATTGTTAAGCTGGCGACTGTCAACCGGAGTTGACCAAAAATAATTTCCTTACACATGCTTTCAATCTGTTTGCTTTCAAGACCTAACAATCGCTCTGCTGCATTGCTCATGATATTGGGTTGGGTATTGATCCCCACTGTAAAGGTACTGGGTACGTTTATCCGGATGTTTTGCATGCTTAATGCATTTTGTAATGAAATGGGGATGGTCATTGGGGTCAAACTCAGATAAGTATAATCCTGAATCAATGGCCAGATAAATGCGCCGCCTCCATGAATACAATTGGCATGTTGGCCTTTGCCAACTTTTCCATATACCACAAGAATTTTATCTGAAGGACATCGTTTATATCGGGATGCTAAAAATATAAGTGTTGAAATCATTAATAAAGCAAAAGCACAAATGGCAATTGCAAAAATTGTCATGGATGACATGATTATTTCTCCTTCTTCATTATTGTTCCTATATTACCTTTTTTCAACAGATAGGGTGTAACCATCAATAACACGAAGTACAATCACACGTTCACCTGTTTCAATACGTTCGCCATGTTCACATATGGCATCAAATATTTGTATACGACCCTGGATAGAAATTTGAATCTGTCCACTGCCATCAGCAGGGATCGTCAAATAGACAACACCTTCCTGACCGATGGCATTCATCATATCCAAAGATCCACTGGATTCCAGATGCGACACTGATGAAAGAATCTTAATAAGTAAATAAACTGTAAATCCCCCTGCAAAACATGCACATATTAGTGTTATTACAATATTGATATGACTGCGGATCATTCCAAGGCCTACGAGACCGAACATCATGAAAAATGCAGTGAGATTCTGGATCGTAAAAAATTTAAAACTGTCATAACTGTCAGAGACATCATGTTCTGTATGAATCAAATCATGGTCTGTATGAATATCAAAATGCATTAATCCGGAAAGTTGAAGTAACAATCGAATAATAAAAAATGATGCGCCCAGCATTGCAGTACCGAAAAAGAACCATTCAAGGGGGCTTTCCATGTTAGACTCCTTTATTGATGTATAAAATCGATTATTTACCTTTAATAAAATGCATGGTTTTTTGATCTACAGCATTCAAGAAAAATGTTTGCAGATACTTAAAATGCCCATCACTTAAAATTTCAAGTTGATCAATACCCCGGCGTCCTGGCGAACAGTTATTGATTTCTTTTTTACTACCCAACTCCCGAATATACCTTGACGTAACATAGAGAAAACCCAAACGATCCCTTGCCACTGCATATGCGCCATATTGACCACACGATTTGGCATATTGTCCGCAATCCGCATGGCCATATTGTAAAATTGAAACATTGAATTGATTCAATTGAGTAATCAATGCGCCATCTGTACTTATGATATTGACATTCCCGCCACCATACCATGAATTTCCTGCACTGCCAAATAAGATTTTTGAATAATTGTCAATAAAAATGGAATTGCCGGGATAATCTGAGAGACCTACAATACCATCAATCACTGTTTTATTGACAAGATCGATGATATCCAGTGAAGCATAATTACTCGAAAAGGTGGTCAAATACCCCCGAGTGCCATCTGGTGAGACAATCAAATCTGCAAGTGAATTTCTTGCAAACATTTCCGCTTCAGGAATATAGATCGTATCTACAATATCATTCGATATCAAATCTACTTTTGAAGCGATCGTATACTGTTCTGCCTCTTTTATTGGCGTACTGGTTTGAAACAAGTAACGTTCATCATCTGTGATTGTCGCATACCGACTATCCACATAAACAGGAAAATCTGTATCTAACCATTTGCCATCAACAATTTCATGATAAACATAAATGGCTTTCCAAACCTCAAAATCTATTTTTACATTTCCGGCATAGCAGTAATGGTCATCAGGGGAAAACAGGGGGTAAAATCGATTGTTCTCAGTTGAAGAAAAAGGGAGCGGGGCGCCTACTGCCTGGTGTGTACTGGATAAATAAACCTGACCGGTATCATCAATTAAAAATTGATTATCATTTGAGCATCCCACAATGTTGACATTGGGTATATAACCTACAATAACACCATTCATGCCATTGTCCTTTGTTGCTTCAAGATCAATCACGATGGTTTCTGCATCCTTAGATTCTATCGAATAACTGTATAGAATCTGATGTGCGGGTGTATATTCAATGGGTTCATGTTTGATGAGGTAATGTTTTTCGCCAATTACCCTGTTATAGCGCGTGGCTGTTATTGTAAACGTATTGGCTTGATTTGTTGTTAATGTTCGATCTACACGAATCCCCCCATAAAAATCTGACATGACCTGTTCTCCATTTACAAAGACTTTTTCAGGTTTATCGAAATAAGTTGTTAATGGATAGTGTATCAGGTGAGTGGTTATTGTATAGGAATCAGGACCTGTATCAACATTATTTTGATCGTCTTCATCATCCTGTGATTCTTGTTCTGCCACCGCCAACCCTTGTAGAAGACTCTCTTGTGCACTTTCAGCATCGATCATCGAATAAGTATCATTTCCTGTATCCTCATTTAGGGATTGAATAATCCTGACAGCATATTCGGAAAATGTTTTTTCTTCATCGCCAGCTTTATCTTCAAAATTGATTTCATACACATAATCATCTTCTTCATCTGTTTTTACTTTTGTTTCATTCTCAATAACATGTATGACTGAACCTGGAATATTCAGTGTGTTTCCTGTTTTTGTCCCAACAGAACATAATAATCGTGTAATGTTTGTAACCCTCTCATCCTTTATACTATTTGCATTGGGAACAAGATTTACAGGAGACATATATTTTTCCACTCTGACCTTATCGCCCAACTTCACATTACCCAAATAAAACGTAATATATTCCTTATCCATGTATTTGTATTTACCGCCCGACTCTGTAATACCCGATTGTGTATCTGTTTCATATCGCAAACCATTGACAGTTTGTTTTTGGTTTGTCTCAGAATTATAACCTGAAATAAATTGACCCTCACGTATCAGATCTACTTTTTGGGCATCATAATCCAGATCGCTGCATGCAGAAACGTTAAAAATTAAAAAAAAAAGAAGTAATAAATAATATTTCCAAAAGATTTCTTTAATCATAATAATCTCCTGATATCTAAAAATATTAAATCCATCAGTTATTGATTATAGCGTCCTTTCAACCTCTTTGGAAACATACATTGCGACGCTCCCAGATCGAAAGTGCACTACTTAGGAATGATTGAATAATAAGTTCCTCATTTTCTTATTTACAAGTCCAATGTAGGGGCGAACCTTGTGTTCGCCCATCGTACATAGGAACGAATGCGTTATTCGTTCGAGGGCGAACATAAGGTTCGCCCCTACATCGGGCTGGCAAATAAGAAAATGAGGAACTTATTTTCAGAGAATTCCTTAGGAATGCTCGGAAAATAACATGCTCATTTTTCATGATCGTACAAAAAAATAAGGTCGTGTAGAGACGTAGCATGCAACGTCTCTACAGCACAATCACCTCAAAACGAACAATATCAATACGTGTAGAGATGTAGCATGCTACGTCTCTACATTATTAAATAAAACTTATTGCCAGTATTAATAATCGTCCAACTTTGGTCTTTCTGGCATATTTTTTGCCCTCTCGTTCCCACGCGCTGCGTGGGAATGCATCCTGTACGCTCTGCGTCCCAAGTTTATAATTAATCGGACGTTCTGTCTAAGGAATGCTCGAAAAATAAGTTCCTCATTTACTTATGTGCCAAGAACGTGTAGGGCGAACCTTATGTTCGCCCATCGTACATAGGAAAGAAAGCGTTATTATTTCGTGGGCGAACATAAGGTTCGCCCCTACACGTTCTTGGCACATAAGTAAATGGGGAACTTATTTTTCAGTATTTAGAAATAATTTCAAACAAGTAAAATTACAGCAAATAATATGCCAGTATTTGATTTTTTCAGAACAATCTAACTGGCACACATATTGCAAGTTGCATAATAAAGAACAAATTTTTTTGTTAATATATTTTTTTCTAACAAATAGAGATGTCATTTAGCATATTTAATGCCATTATTGAGCAACAATGCCAGGATGTTCAACTTACCAATCCAATTATCATATATCAATGCTTTTCACAGATGTTAATCTTATCGAAATGATTTCATTTTCAAATATATGAACAAAACACCGCTGCTATCAATTTGCATAGAAATATTTTTTTTACAATAAAACTTAATATTTTACACCTTATTGTTGGGTGAGAACATCAAGCGAACGTATTAAAAAAAAGAAGCCTTTTTTTAGCCATGCTAGGCCAATGATTAAATATTATCATCCAACTTTGGTTTTTCCTGGCATATTTTTTGCCCTCTCGTTCCCACGCTCTGCGTGGGAATGCATATTGGACGCTCTGCGTCCAGTGCATTGTACTTAGACAGAACGTCCGATTATTAATAAACTCAGGACGCAGAGCGTCCAGGATGCATTCCCACGCAGAGCGTGGGAACGAGAGGGCAAAAAATATGCCAGAAAAACCAAAGTTGGACGATTATACAACACATTATACAAGCCGAGGCAACGCCCCGGGTAAATAAAAGGTTTGAATTATGAAACAATTAATAAATAATAAACGTTCAATTATTTCATGCGTCATTATAATTATGCTAATCTTTGTCATTCAGACAGAAGAGATACATGCAGATATAATAGACGATATAAAAAAAGCAACAATCCCATTTGTCGGCATAAGAGTCGATTTTGAAGGAACGGGTGTAAATCATCCGCAACCCGCATGCGATGAAAATGCAAAATGGAATTTTAAGTCAACTGATGCCGGACAAACTGAAAACAATTTATGCAGTGGAGAAACATTTGAGGTGAGTATCGGTGCCGCAGTGGATAATTCCTTTATCATGGCGATGATGGAATACTTCTTAAACACGATCATAAAAATACTAAATATTGTTTTGGATTTGGTTGGTGTCCATGTTTCTCCAGTAGATTTTTCTTATAAATATAACATTACCTTTAATGATGTTGATGGGTGGCAAAAGCCCGGAACAATAACATCATATATTACTTTAGTTCAATTTAAACCCATTAAATACAAAAGATTTTGTATTCCTTATTGGTTGCCATTCAGGTGGAGAGAACTCTGTTTTAGTATACCCATACAGTTTGGCATGAGTCACAAAGCAACATATATTAAGTTACAACAAAAATGTTACAGGGATGCTGATGGCGATACCTATGGTGATATCAATGTTTCTATGGAGACCTTCGATAAATGTACAAATGGGTGGGTTGAAGACAACACAGATTGTGATGATACAGATGCATTCATCAACCCTGGAATTGGTCAAGAAACCCGATGTAATGGTCTGGATGACGACTGCGATGACCTGATTGATGAAGGCTTGATTGATCATTGTTATAAAGATAATGATAATGATGGCTGCGGTGATCCGGCTAATGTTCAAGAATACTGTATTTCAGATGGGAAACCTTCACAATGTGTCGCGCAAGCCTGTGATTGTGACGATTCAAACAACAATCGCTATGCGGGAAATGATGAAGTGAAATGTGATGACATTGATCAGGATTGCAATGATGAAGATGACTGTCCGGATGATGACTGTATGAACATATCGGATATTCCTTTGGAAACACTTGCAAATCCAGCGCCGCCAATTATTATGTTTGTGCTTGACGATTCGGGCAGCATGGATATGGATATTATGACAAAACAAAAAAATGGCAAGTTTGAAATTTCTGATGATAAAATATTTCATTATGTTTTTGATGCTGAAGATCTTAATAAAAGAGATAAGGCGCAAGAATCCTCAAATATTTACAAAGACCGCTATTATTATCAAAGTCAATTGTTTCAATATAACTTTGTCTATTACAATCCATCAACAACTTACGCCCCCTGGCCAAAATGGGACCAATTGGATAATACCCCTCCGCCAACATGGCCTGAAGCACCTGATGCCAGCCCTATAAAACCCAGGTCCAATCCGATGAAAGAAAACGTTGTGAAACTGTCTGATGTCTTTTTTAGTTTTAAATCCAGCACTGATAATATCATTCATATTTACAAATCGCATTATTATCTTTTTTCCAAACAAACATCAAAATTGTATCTGGTGAATCTGACCAAAAAAGGAATTGATTATTATCGCGTAAAAACCAGAGCCAATCATCGTATTAAAAAATTACGAAAAACTGAGGAACCACCCTCAGATATACGTTCATCCAGATCATACACTGAAGAATTACAAAACTTTGCCAACTGGTTTTCATTCTATCGAAGACGCATGCATACTGCAAAAGCTGCCATTGGACAGGTTGTCGCCTCTCTCAAAGGTGTTCAAGTGGGCCTTATTACGATTAATGACAATCAACATGTCCATACACCTGTGTTACCCATTAAATGCAAAGATGATTCCGGCTATCTGGATGATCAAACCGATACATTTCTAAATATTTTGTATCAGGCAACGCCCAAAAAAGATACAGGACTTCGCAGAGCCCTGAAAAAGGCAGGAAATTATTTTTCGGAAAATGTCAAAAGCAATTTAGGTGATTTCCCTTTTGCCAGCAAAGCAGATGGTGGAGAATGTCAACAATCATTTGCAGTTGTTCTCACTGATGGCTGGTGGAATGGCGAAAACCCTTCTGTAGGTAATGCTGATGGTGATGGTAGCTCAGATTTTGATACTGATTGCTATAGTGACAATTATGACAATACATTGGCTGATGTGGCCATGCACTTTTACGAGACTGATTTAAGCACTACCCTTGAGAATAAAGTTCCGCCGAGACCTGAGGATTCGAACACCCAACAACACATGGTGACATTCACAGTTTCGTTTGGTCTGAATGGCTCCCTGAATCCTTTTGATGATTATCCCAGTTGTCCGGCTGTAAACGAGACAGTAGATTGTTCCGATCACTGCCCGGATTGGCCGAAACCAAATCCCATGGAAAATACAACCATTGATGATCTCTGGCATGCGGCAGTCAATGGCAGGGGTGAATTCTATTCTGCCAGTAATCCACAGGACCTGGTTCTTGCGATGGAATCCATCGGCAGACAGGTCTCGGTTGTTGGCAGTGCCGCATCTGTTGCAGTTAATGGTAAAAAAATTGAACATAATTCGTTAGTTTTTCAAGGAAGTTACAATTCTAATGATTGGTCAGGTGATCTAAAAGCTTATGGAACCAATGGTTCAGATAAGTTTAATTATGATGATCCGGTCTGGTCAGCGCGAGATCAATTGGATGAAATGAACTGGGAAAATCGCGGTATTATAACATCAAATGGCGGAGAAAGGGGGCTCCTTTTCAAAAATGTATCCGGTGAGCTGGCAGAAAGAATTCACGATAATGCGGATAAAGCCACAAATATTATTCGATATATCAGCGGCGACAGTACCAATGAAAAGCAAAATGGCGGTAAAGCGAGAAATCGATTTCACAAATTGGGTGATATTGTTCATTCTGAGCCCTTATTTTTTAAAAATTATGTGTTTATCGGGACCAATGATGGTATGGCCCATGTCTTTAATGCTGAAACCGGTGAAGAAAAAGCGGCCTATGTTCCCAATCTGGTCTTTGAAAACCTTATAAACTTATTGCAGCCCGAGTATACACATACTTATTATTGTGATGCGACCCCCACTATAAAAGAAACTGATCATGGCACATATCTGGTTGGCGGACTCAAAAAAGGCGGGCGCGGTTACTACTGCCTGAATGTCTCACACGATGACATTGTCAGTATGCCGCAATGGGAATTTCCACCATATGACAGTGCAGATAAGGATGATGATGTTCAAATGGGATTTAGCTACAGTACCCCATTTATTGTCAAAGCAAATACAGATCAATGGGTAGTCATTTTTGGAAATGGTTATGCCAGCAAACGTGGAAAAGCCGCATTGTATATTCGTGATTTGCTAACAGGTGACAAAATAGCGACCCTTGATACCCAATCAGGCAATTACGATATCTGCAATGGCCTGTCTACGCCTGCTTTAATTGATGAAAATTTTGATCAACGCGTTGATTATGCCTACGCCGGTGACATGATTGGTAATCTATGGAAATTTGATTTAACTTCTGACAAACCAAATGAATGGAAAATTGCTTATGGATCACCTTCAGACCCAAAACCACTTTTCCAGGCGCAAAATGATGAAGGTTCTGATGGTACCCCACAGCCAATAACATCAAAGCCCGATGTGATGTCCCATTGTGTTCATGGAAAATCCGGTTATATCGTTGTGTTTGGGACGGGAAGATACCTGACAAAAGGGGATACAAAAAGTATGAACCAACAAACCATTTATGGAATATGGGATTGGCAAAATGATGAAAGAGACAGCGATTATTTTTATGGTGCATTTACCAAAGAGCGTGAATTGGCCAATGCAAAAAATCTTCCTGAAGATTACAAAAAAATTAAGTTGCTCAAGCAAGAAATTGATTTACAATATATATCTGACGATTATCAAGTTGTCACCGATAACACCATTACCTGGTATCCATCAAAAATTGAGAATGAAAACGATTACGCGCATGTGGGATGGTATTTTGATCTGCCCTCACAACATGAACGAATTATCGACAACCCCATGATTCGAGAAGGCAAGGTCATTGTGATCAGCCTGATTCCTTCCACGAGTAAATGCGGAATAAAAAGTCATTCCAGTATGTATATTCTGGATGCTTGCAATGGGGGCCGCTTAAGTGAGCCTGTTATTATTGTGGATGATGATACTGTGCTGGTCGATCCACAAAATCCTCAAAATCCTAAATTGCCACCATCTGTTATCAAAATGGATACAGTGATCAAGCCGCCTGCGTTCATTCATACAGAAAATGGCACAGATCGTATGATTTTCGGCGATCAGGGACCGGGCACTCAAATTCCAATAATAGAAATTAATTCCGACCAGGGGCGTTATTATTGGAGATATTAAGGAATGCTCTGAAAATAACTTCCCCATTATTGATATTGTTCGTTTTGAAATAATTGTACTATAGAGACGTAGCATGCTACGTCTCTACACGACCTTATTTTTTGCACGATCATGAAAAATGAGCATGTTATTTTCCGAGCATTCCTAAGGAATGCTGAAACTCATATTCGCCCTTGAACATATTCGCCTTAAG
>Ga0272440_1004230_pt1 | contig 10376 bp, 7 predicted proteins | sample SSMMMBAug17_FD_192440 | JGI IMG/M metagenome (GOLD analysis project Ga0272440, IMG submission 192440) | Marine sediment archaeal communities from Little Sippewissett salt marsh, Falmouth, MA, United States - SSM-MMB-Aug17 | ecosystem: Environmental > Aquatic > Marine > Wetlands > Sediment ... | reverse complement strand
CAACAGTCTCAATGGAACCCAACGATATCGGACCATCAGTGGCTGGATAGGCACCATTTTCCGATCCAAGGGCATTAATGACCAGACTTCCCCCATCTGAAAGATTTATTGTATATGTTGGATCCATAGTGAAGCCATCTTCACCGGTAATAAACTCCACTTTTCCGGTTTGATTCAGCGTTAATTCTTTATCAGATGAGGGTTCTGTCCAGTAAATTCCTTTGTTGGCCTGAAGGCGAATGTCTGTGTTTGATGACAGATTTTCAAGGCGGTCTTCTGTAATTCTTAATTCATCGGGCAAGTCTAAAAAATTGACCTGACCATCAAAAAGTTCCGGCAAATCATCAGAATCACCATCAACAATTTTAATTTCTTGGGGATCCAATAAAAGCGTACCATTTTTTCCATGACTGGCCTTTGTGTTAACATTGCCATCAAAAAACAAACGTTCTTTACCTGAAACCTCAACAAATCCACCATCACCAGAAATTTCGCCGCCTTTTGCAGAAATCTCACCTGTGAAATAGGTGGCATTATCCCCCCAAACCACAACATTTCCACCATCACCTGAACCGGTGGCATCTGCAAAAATTTGACTATTTTTACCAATGGCTACGTTCTTTGCATTCTCAATTGTATCATCCTGGCCTTGCATGCCGCCGCCAATTCGTACAGTGCCTCCGCCGCTGTGGCCTGATGCATCCACGACACCTTGTTCGGTAAACATAATTGTATGTGCGCTCACATCAATAATTCCACCGGTTTCGCCCTGGTTTTGACCGGAAACATCCAGTTGGCCGGTATTGTAGATCTCATCGGCACCGGTCAAACGAATTACCCCATTATCGTTGACCAGGGATTGGGCCTCAACAATGCCCGAATTATTGACCACAGCATGCACCATTTCTCCAGCGGTTTTGGCAGACATCATGATTTCGCCGCCATTTGCCTGGATATGGCCCAAATTTTCAATTTTAACGTCATCGGTTTGCGGCACATCCTGGGGATCAATGGCAAAACCAATAAGGTCATTTTCAACAAACGACAATGTAATTCGCTCGCCTGCGGCCAGATGAACTTTCCCCATATGTGCCATGATTGTACCATGATTTTCAATGGTGGGTGACAGTAGAGAGACATGACCAGAATCCGAGGCCTGAATGCGTCCGCGATTGATAATTTTTCCAATAGATGTTCCGGGCTTCAGCTTAAATGTAAAGGCGTTATTTAAAAAATCATTATCATCAATTTCCAGTGTCGATCCAATAAAGCCGTGGGTTTGAATCACGCCAGATGGTCCAATAAGCACACCATTGGGATTGATTAAAAATACATTGCCATTGGCTTTCATCAGGCCATTGATTAATGAAGGATTATGGCTGGTTACTCGATTGAGAATCGCAGATTGGACATCCGGTTGAATAAATTGCACCATTTCTCCAGAGCCAATATTGAATTGTTGCCAATTAATGATAGCCTTTTGGGATTGTTGATGAATATTCATCTGAGTGGCTGTCTGAGTCATATCCACCCGACCGGCGGTCACAGCCCCATTTTGGGGCAGTGCAAAAATATGACAGGGGAAAGTAAGATTCAGGCTGAGCCAGAATAGTACAAGGGTGTTTAATCTGATTTTCATGATACTTGCTCTTTATTTGGGGGTTGTTGTTTTTTTGGGAGGCACTATACAATTTTTTGGTGTGATTGAAAATAGTTATTTTGACCTATCCGGCCAATTTCAATATTTTTCTTTCAAAGAATCCTCAATCTGTCGCTTCAGTCGTTCAAAAGACCGGTACCGCAACGTATGGGCGTTTGCAACTGGTATTTGCATAATCACCGCCACTTTGGGAATGGGTAAATCTTGTTCAACATGTAGTTTTAAAAATAGTCGGTCTCTAGCATTTAACTTTTGAAAACAATTGCGAACAAATAGCTTTCGTTCTTCTGTTTCCATTGTTTCCAAAGCGCCCAATTCCTCAAAAATAACATCAGCCGCTTCCTCAAGTGGGACGCAATAACCAAACCAGGCGGCATCAACCGTGTCTTCACGTAATTTATTCATAACTACGCGGCAAGTTAACAGTCTAATCCATGATGCCAATGAACAGCCATTGATTCCTTTGAACTGAGTCAGTTTTCGGCATTGGTTTTCCAGAAGATGCACAAATACCGAGTTGTGGTGTTCCATTATATCATCTTCTTCAAAAGATGTATTATTTGCCACAAAAGTTTGTTGAACATATCGATAAACCAAAGGTGAATATTGGCTAATGAACTCTTCGAGCGCATCTGTATCGCCATCCAGACACTGGTTGATAAGATGGCGATCTTCTTCAATTGAATTTTTCATTGGGTAATAACTCTATCATCTAACAAGATGGGTCGTTTCTGATGAACGATCCTTATTTTGGAAGTTTGTTCTCCTGTTTCTGTAATTCTTGCATGTCCTATTATTTCAGGTGCTTTGTTTTTAATTGATGGTGCAAAAACAATCAGCCGGTTTTGCGCCTTTAATTTATTTTTTCCCAGTGAAATTTGAATGTTTTGGTTTGAAATTTGTTGGATGTCTCCGGTTACTATCGGAAATTCATTGTGTATTCTTAGGGCAAGGCTATCGACCATTTTCAGAATAGATTTTCTGTCTCGGGCTTCACTGAAGACATCTTTTGCTGTCAATATTTGTGTTGTTTCATTATCAATCAAACGAACAGCAACCTCCACACCATATCGGGAATCTACATATTGTCCTGAAAGACTTACATGAGAAGATGGTCTTTTTTCTTCCAGAGCTGTTTCGGTTTGATCAAATTTAGCGATTACATTAAATCGGTTCTTCTCTACAAATGAAATAACCATTTGATTTTGAAATAATTTTCGCGGTTCAACAAGTTCTGGTGCTGCCTTTAATGTATGCATGGACAATTGCAGGCGGTTATTTATTTGTTCTATTTCTGGAACCACGCGGGTGAATCGCAGCTGACTGATTAATCCATCATTGGTATTGTTTTCAAGGATGACTTGAATATCATTATCACCCTCATTTAGGGCAATGGGAATACTAAAAAATACAATCCGACCCTGATTGGTGGTAATCGCTTTGTTGTTAATTTTAAAAGACTTGAGGGGGGATTTTGTTGAAATACATCCTTCAAGATAAATCTTGTGGGTATATACTATGTTATATTTTTTCCACTCTGACAAGGTTAATTGAATGGGTGGCTTTCCTTTAGTCAATAAAACAGTATCCTGTGCTATTTCATTGCTGGCAAGGTAGGATGGATTAAATGTTTTTGTTGCAGTTAAAAAATCCAAAATGGCTTTGGTTTTATTGCCTGCGCGGTCAATTGCTGTAAGAACCATTGATTTTTCATCATTATTTGCGAGATTGTATTTAATATGAAATGGGGCTGTTTCTCCAACTAGCAACCGCTGTTCATCTTGGTTAACAAATAGTTTCACCTGCTCGGAATGATCAGACGCAATGCCTTTTATTGAATATTGTTTTGAACTGATCTGCTCAAAGGCTATTATTTCAATGATGGGTCCCTGATGATCCACGCGAAGTTCAATCGAACGATTCAAGTAACCCCCCATCAAATTTTTGATTTCAATGGGAATATGATATGTACCCTGTGATACAGCCATTGCCTTGCTAAATGCGATTTCTTGTTCGGATCCATTCAAATCATATGGCTGATTGTTAATTGTAATACTGGCAACATATTGGGTATCTTTGGCAGTGCCCTTGATAATCCATTGATCATTAGCCGTCCACACAGGCGCATCTTGTGGATAATCCACGAGCAGCGTGGGAGTGTTGATTTGTTCTACCTGGCTTTTGAGTTGCTTTATTCGCACCTGGTCCAGATAATGCCGAGCCTTTGATGAGGGTTCTTGGGATATGGATTTTTCCAGCTCTTTTTGTGCCTGCTCCAGGTCATTCAGTAAAAAATAAATCAGTCCCATTTCTCGATGGGGAAAATAGTCTATAAAATGAAGACCATATGTTCGTATCATTCGTTGATCTTGATCGTTTTGAGTTATTGCTGTTTTTAAATCCGACATGGCTGCCTGAAAACATTCGCCTTCAAGGTAAGACTGACCGCGTTGATAATAATTCCACCATCGGCTGCGAAATGTGCCATCAACAAGACCATATTGGACGCTATCTTTGATACAAACAGGGCCAGGGTGAGGCACTGCGCATGATGAAAATATTATAAGCATGCAAACGAAACATGTTCGTTGAATAATTGACAATATGTTGAATCTTTTTGAAATCATTGTCTTGTTCCATTGATGGATATATTATTATTGTTTTGTTAATGGCCTGATATAAACCTTTGCAGATTGCAATACATCACAATACCCTGGATTTGTTGCTGTGGAACGAATGTTTATATTGGCAATGCTGACTGAAGCATCCGGTAAAACCTGAAAGTGGATGTTGCCCAATAAACAGGGAAGTTTCTGGCCTGGCCATCGGCCATTCCACTCCAGCCAGGCAATCAGCAAGTATCGATCTGTTTTCGGATCCCCATCCAGGTTATCTTCATCCGGCATTATAGCCGGCGGCTTGAATAAATTGAATAATTGATCGTTTTTTTCAAATGAAACCAAACTGCTGTTGTAAAACAAACGCAAGCCAAAGCCAAACAAGGTATTGTCATTGTCTGTAACATCATAATAAATCGATATGGGAATCCGCTCACCAGGGTTTGCATACTGTGATATGGGATTTAACCATAAATATTGACAATGGCTTTCTTGCCCCTGTATCACTGATGCTTGCATGATGATTAATAAACAAATAATTTCGATTCGTATAATGTAATTCACGATGTTACTCTTCAATGTCTCCATTGGGTTTTATTTGACGAATATATTCAACAATCTCTTCCGCATTACATCGGGTGCAATTGGGTGTAATTAAATTAAATACTAACTCATAGTCACGAAATCCAAATAAATATCGAACCAGCAGTAAACCATCGGCTAAGGCATTGACAATGCCATTGCCATCAATATCAAAAAGGCCGTACATACCTTTCAAAATGGGTTCAATTTGTTCGGGAGTTGTCCGCACCGCATAAGGGCCAATGGCATTATTCACCAGAGGCGTGCTTCGAAATCCATACAAATAGCCCATGATTAACAGCCCATCGGTCAGGGCATCCTCAATACCATTGCCATCAATGTCGAGATTGCCACGCTGGGCCTGATATTGTGTTGTGCTGGCATAAAAATGATAGCGTTCATCCAGAAAAAATGATTGAATGCGAATGTATCCACTATAATTTTCTGGCATATCTGCATTAACAGAAAATGTTGCAGTACATAGTTTTTGGGGAAGCACTGTATCGGGCCAGAGACTATTTTCATCTTGCCATAGCACAGAGATATAGCGATCTGTCATTGGTTCGTTGTCAAAATTGTTATCATCCGTTTGTAACTGCGGTACTTCTGTTTTTAAACCATTGGTCAGTAATGCCTGGAACGATTCCCAGTTGATGTCATCAGATGAAAAGAAGATTTGGAGACCAATCCCTTTGGAATGGGGATTATTATCTGTTGCATTATAAATAATTTCAAGGTCAAATCGACCACCTGGTACAATTTTCAAGTAATCGGGCTGAATATTGATCATTTGGTAAGGTTGACGATTATCAGTGTCGGGTCGATAATGCAATTGATATGGATAATCCTGGGCTTCTGGATCAAGCTGATTGATGTATTCATAGTAATTGGCATAACCATCAGCATCTTTATCAGACATGGCATCATCCAATAATGGATTCATGCCATGGGTAAGCTCCCAGCCATCGGCCATACCATCATAATCAGAGTCTGGCTCGCATGGACTGGTTTCATCTATGTCAACCATGCCATCCTGATTTCGATCTTCTTCACCATCAAGCAAGCCATCTTCATCAGAATCCGGATTATCAAAATCGGTGCATCCGGTAATGACCTCAGTACAATCCGGAAGTCCATCGCTGTCTTTATCTTTAATCCGAAATTCGACACGGATTGTTTGGTCGGAACGAACATCAATAAAGTTATGGCTGAATACAGAACCGCGTGGGTCATCATTAACCCATACATTTTCAATTTCATAGCAGCGATCAGGATATATTTTGACAACCTTGCTGTCATTATATTCAATATAAAAAGGATCTGCAGGATCAATTCGACCATGTTCATCGGAAATCGGTGTAATCAGAAATTTTTTAATTTCAAAATTGGCATAAATATGTTTGTCGCGATCCATGATAATGCTCATGTTGCTACTTCCGGTTGCATCACCAGACCATCCGGTAAAAATTGAGCTTTCTGATGCCAAAGCGGTGAGGATGATTCCGGTGTCATAATCATAAGTGTAGGTGCCTTCGAAAGGTTTAATCATTCCAGTACCTGTTCCCCTTTTTTCAAGCGTCAAATTGACACGATCAATGGCATACATCACTGTTACCAGATGATTGGCATCCACATTTTCAAAGGTATATTCAGAAAGCTGGCCCTGAGATTCACCATCAATATAAACCGATTCAATATGATAATGCCGGTCTGCAATAAATTGTACTTTTTGTGTGTTGTTATGTCCCACCTCTATCAAGCTTGAGGGTGAAATATGTCCAGAGCCCTGTGCAGTACAGTCAATTATCCAGGGTTGAAAATTAATTGAAATGGAGGGGGCAAAAAATTGATGGGTTGTTGCGTGAGAAGTGGCTGTAAAATGGATAGCACTTTCTGAATTAATTCCAACATCTGCAGAGGTCGAAAAAGACATGTTGAACAAAGTATGCGGTAATTGCTGGCCAGACCAGTTTCGGCTGATATCCATCCAGGCGACTTGAACACATTTATCGGTATTGGGATCGTTGTCCAGATTGCCACTGTCTTTTTTTGGATTTAAATCGCGCCCACTGAGCATGTCATTATCGTAAATATCACGCATGCCCTCCCATGACAATAAGTTGGAATTATAATGCATTCGAACTCCTAATCCAGGGAGGCGTTGATTTTGATCACTTGTGGTATAATTAATTTGCCACGAAATTTTTGCACCCGGCGCAATTTTTGTATCGGTTTGTTTGGTAAATAATATCTGATGATGACTGTCTTGTGGGTAATAGGAAAATGCGCGATTCAGAATCGTTGTTTTTTTGTATGGATTTTCAAGAGTGACGCCAACTGTTTTGGATGCATGTTCCGGTGTCAGACAGACTATTTGGTTGTTGGCAATTGTTAATATTTCTGCCTCATTTTCACCAAAAAAGACCATACAATCAGAATGAAAATGAAGACCATCAATTGTGACTTGTGTATTACCGGTATCTGGGCCATAGATAGGTGTTATCAACTGTACATTGGGTCTTGGCATAAAGATATACCAACACGCTTTTGTGGCCTCCTGTTCGGCCTGCCATACAGATGCTATTTTTCCCAAAACCTTAATACAATGCGTTCCCTCAGTCAAATTTTCCAAAAGAATCGGTATATTGATTGAAATTTCATTGGAATAATCCAGTTCATCCAGACTGTACTTGTAATGCGTCAAACCTGTTCCTGTCACCTGCATCTGCGCTGTATCATCATAAACAGTCCCTTCTGGCACACCAATTAACTGAGCTTTGGGGCAGATTACATGGACACCTGAACTCTGATTTTCAACATCCATACTTTCAATATTTACATCGTACAAAGAAACATGACTCAGCGTTAATTCACTGACAGAGCAATAATCGCCAATTACCTGAAAAGTGATTCGGGTGAGTAACAGCTGAGAATCAATTATTTCCCACTGCGATCTATAATCTGCAATATTAATTGTTCCACTCGCATTGGCATCATTTATTCTGCCATAAATGCCATCTGTAATCTCAATAATTTTAAGCACCTGATGATTAAAAAGCAAGGAGTAGGAATAAGAGCTAAGCTCCTTGTCTGGTTGAGTCATTCGGACATCTACATCAAAAATGGTGCCAATGTCAATTTCTTGCTCCTCAAATGAAAACCTCATGAGAGGAATTTCTGCACAAACAGTGTCGCAAATGATTAACATTTGGATAAATATAACATACATACACACTGAAATGAATAATCGCAACATTTTCAACTCCCAATCTTGTTTTTCAAACAGAGCTTTCCTGAAATGCCATTCATGAATTCTGCTTGAAGATATAACGCTATTAAACAAATAATCTGAAAGAAAAAAGAAAAAAACAATTTGCATATGACTGACTTGAGTCTCACGCATTGTTGAAATTATAAATTATGAAATACACAAAAGATTCGAAAAAAAAAGAGCAAAAAAAAGAAATACCAGACTATTTTAAAGATCCGGTATCCATGCCACATGATGAAAACACCTAAAAATATCGTCAAATGAAACGATATCATCACCGGTTAAATCCCGACAGGGGGCATGCATGCCTGCCAGACATTGAAGCGATGTAATAATATCGTTCAGTTCATAACATTCTAAAAAAAGGCTATCTCGATACGCAATTTGTGAAAAAGTTAATATATAAGACAGATATTTATCTATTTTCTCCTGTCCAATGGTTTGAAGCAGTTGATTTTCAAATTTATCTTTTTGGTCAAAAAATTTCCCCAGTAGTGGCATCAATAATTTAATGGTTTCTTCATCCACTAGCGGGAGATTATTGTCTTGTTCCAGCTCTAGTCTTAGGATTGAACTATTTGTTAGTTTGTAACCGAAAATTTCAATCGGAATTGGATAATCTTCGTTTAGCAATTCATAAGCAAAAATTTCAAAAGCAACATCTTTACAGTCATTCATGGTGTTAAAATGAATAAAAAGTAGGCTGACCAGACCTCTTACCGGACTTTTAAAAGTGCCTACCAGTAGAATAGTGTTCGCCGCAATATGTGAGATTGGTTCCGGCGGCAATTGTCCAAGGGTTTTTCCAGCCTGAGTGGAATGGTATTGAAGGGCATCTGTATTGAAAGTGATTGCCAGATCATACGACTGAATGGATTCTGATTGAATATCCACAAAAACTTCGATTGAAAAATCGGTGTTTGATTGCGATGGACACTTTTCAAAATACATTGAAGAAACGCCAGCCATACAGTTTTCTGGCGCCAAGGAAAAAAAAACAAGCATTGCCCCAATACAAACCAAGCGCAAGAACGTGTATTGATTATCAGTCATTGTGCTGTGTTTACCTGTATTTAATATTTACATGCGAATTTTTTAATAAATTCTTTTTTCCATACCAGAGGATTGCAATTCTTTCAATCAAAATTTTAAATATTCAACAATTTCATAGACAAAAACGCATTGCTGGAAACTGGATAATATTTGATTCAAACATGACGCTTTTTTGCCCAACAATCATAAAGCCCAACAAATGATGGAACCCCCAGAAATTCCCAGTTATTCCCAAGGTGTCATAAATTAGCGAACCATATTTCCTCAACATTGATCCAGTTCCCGGCAATATTTTTTTCCCCCTCTAATATATATAGACACATTTTTTTTCATTTTCTGACACCTAAAAACAATTTTTTTTCATTTTTTTAAAAAAAATTTTTAAAACAACTTAAATCATCGGCTCTTCTTGCTTGGCATTTTCTTTGCAGTTCTGGTGTTAGAACATATAAACACGATGATACCGCGACTGTATAGAAGGCCACTCGTTAGTCAAATGATGTTTGCAGATGATTTTTTTTTACCGAATTCAAACATAAGGTTCGCTCGATATGGTCGCAATTTTTTAAAAAATATATCAGCGGAGGCAATAAAATGGCACAAAAAGTTAAACGCCGATTTCAAAATTTTTTAATTAATGAAAAAATGCAGCTAACATTAACATTTCGGTTTCTGATGCTGGCAATCATATTCACCATTTTTATAGGTATGCTGATGTTTTTTGTCATTTGGCCTGTTGTTCGCATTTACATTCCGCCTGCACTCGTAAATGTAATGATCCAGCAATTGCTATCCAAGCTATATTCAACCAGCTTTGTATTGCTGTTAATTATTGCTGGATTTAGTATTATTTTTACACATCGTATCGCTGGTCCGGTATATAAACTGGAAAAAACTCTGGAGCGGGTAATTAATGGTGAAGATGTTCACCAGGTTTACCTTCGTGATGGCGATGAATTACAGGAATTGGCATCGAAAATTAATCGTGTAATCCAGCGTATGAATCAATTCAAACAATAATTACTGCATGATTTTTCGATCGTTCTCATTTCCACTGATTGAACTTAGGAAAACCTAAAAAATAAATTCCTCATTTCATAATTCTCGTTCCCACGCTTTGCGTGGGAATGCATCTGGGACGCTTTGCGTCCCGTTTCCAGTACGTACAAGGGGCGGGACGCAAAGCGTCCAG
>Ga0272440_1004229_pt1 | contig 10378 bp, 8 predicted proteins | sample SSMMMBAug17_FD_192440 | JGI IMG/M metagenome (GOLD analysis project Ga0272440, IMG submission 192440) | Marine sediment archaeal communities from Little Sippewissett salt marsh, Falmouth, MA, United States - SSM-MMB-Aug17 | ecosystem: Environmental > Aquatic > Marine > Wetlands > Sediment ... | reverse complement strand
AGGTAACTACTATCTATATATTTACATAAAATCTAACACAAAACCAGGATCTATAACAATTGACTTAGGAGATATCAATAATGAAAGCGTTCAGTCATACCATATGTTTCGCTATTATTATATTAAACAAGACAATCAAAAAAATATCCACCACATTGCCTGTGACTTTATAAAAAAGAATAATACTCTTGCTTTGCTATTAAATATGAATGAATTGGCGCCAGAAAAAGAAGGCAATAACGATAAAGAAAAACGTGAAGAGGTTCCTGCCAAAAGTAATTTACATCCATCAGGTCTTTTACTGTGCAGAAAAGGGTATCAAAATATAGAAGCCAGTGTCACAATAAACGAATGGGAAAATAAAGGCAATCATTGGCAGGGCCTTATGCAGACATTTAAAGTGAACGGCAAAAAATATATTGGACTGAGGCATCAAAACCGTGATGATTTTGGTTTAGAACGTTTTGAAGTCAAATTATGCAAATATCACAAAACTGGGGTTCCACTTTTAATTAATATTTTTTCCAATGAAAAACCTGGATTCTTGACATTTAATTATCAAGTTAATTATCAAGGTAAGTATCCTAAGTTTCATGATTTTACAGAGCTTAAAAATCAATTCTCTTTGGATGGAAGGATACCATCCACAATTTTAACAGATGTTCAAGCTTATAAATATAAAAAATCAAATATAGTTAAGCACTGCCCAGCATTAACTCTTTCATTCCATCAAGAAAGGATGCACGTTTCAAAAGAAGTCAAAAGACCTCACAAAAAAGATATTATAGAACAGCCAGTTCATAAAAAGCCTGTGTATAAAAAAACTGTTAGTGATAATCAACCATATGTTACTGCCAATTTTATTAAACCTGATAAATTTATCAGTGATGATAATGATATTATCCAAAGTGGTATTTATTTTCATACTCATGGTAACTTTCTTGTAAATGCATCAATTCTCAAGAACGAATGGAGAGGTAAACCAGGTTCCTGGAGCGGAATGATGCAAACATTTACTGCCCAAAATTTGTCAACACATGATAAAAAAATACAAATTTCAAAGGGCCTTATTTTTAAAAAATATAATTTAGAAGGGCGATTTCAGGTAAACTTTGGAAAAAAACAAGTTGATGGTACTCCTCTGTTTGTTACAGTTCACTCAACCAACAAACCCTGTGATTTATTATTTCAATTCAAAAAAAATATTGATAATCCTGTTTTTGTACCATTTGAAGAAATTTCTAACGCTTTCTTTATAAAAAAAGAACCAGCTTCCTGGTTATACGATGAGAAACCCGTAAATCAAGTACCTAAAATTACTTTATTTTATCCATATCTTAATCAGCATACGCAAGATATTTCCTCAAATGATAAGTTAAATATAGATGATTCAATTGTTATATTGCCTTTTTCTGTAAGAATTACAAATGAACTTTTAGCAAAGATAGATCAAAATACTGTTCAATCTTTTCATAAAATTATTATGAATGCTTTTCAAAAAGAAAATGGCATTGTTATTTCTGAAATGAAATATCCGGATAATATAGAACCATATTCAGCAGAGTTAATTGATATCCCTCCTCCAACCATTGACCATGATGTAACAGATACTCCAAAATATCTTTTTGCTTCTATATGTAAACAAAAACAGAAAGACATATTGTTTATAGGACATTTTGAAGAGGAATTTTTAGATAATACACTAAAAATTACCATGCGTATCTTTGACTGTAAAATGAATAAATTTAAAACATTTATTGAATCTATTTCAGTGCATGAGGTTTCTGATAAATCAATACAAATAGCTGTTAAGAAGTTGATTAAAAAAATAGAGCCATATTTAAAACGAACGATATAAACAATGAGGTTTTTGTATGGTATGCAGCATTCCAAAAATAAGGTCTATTTTACGATTGTGGTCATTAGGGGTTGTTTTTTTGTTATGTAAAGTACAGCCGATTTTTTCCCAGACAGAATTTCAATTTCCAAAGGAAATCGAATTCTGTATATTTAAAAATAATATCAAAACATCTGAACGATCAGTTTTTAGCTTTGCGGATAAAGGACGTTATATTGATACCGCATATACTCTTTTTCGTTTTATAGATCAAAAACATAATACAACCAATGAAATTCATACATATTTGAATAGTTTAGATTATTCGTATATATCCAGTATTTTTTTGTGCAACTTAAAAAAATATTTAGAAACACAAGTTATTCATGGAAAAGGATTTGATCAGTCTGAAACAATGATGATAAAATTTCAAACAGACACACAAAAAGGATTTGAACCTCTATGTGACGCTTTATTGTTTATTGATCTAAATACAGCCTTAGTGATTTTAGCTCAAGCCACGTATTTGAATACACATTTTAATGAACAATGCTATTATTATTCTTTCACAGATAAAAAAATAAAGTATGCACAAGTCAAAAAAACTGGTAAGAAATCACTATCTATTAAAGGGAAAAAAATGTTATGCAATATGTTTCAGATACATTCTTTGCATGATGAGGAAAAAATCGATATTTATATAAATAATGATTTGAAAGGTTACAGTATGCCCGCCAGCATATTATGGAAAAATCTGCATATCCAATTTAAACTAAATAATGTAATATATTAAGGACGTTTTGAATAATGCGAAATCTAATGTTTATTAAAATTTTTTTAATGGTGATCGCAATTCCAATATTAATGGGAAATGAAAGGTGTCAACTGGGTGATGTGGTAGAGGATATGATGGATCAGGTATTTTATAAAAAAAGAAAAATTCTGCTTACAGGTCAGTCAATTTATGTATCTCATTTAACAATGATTGATGGAGAAACCAATTATTCATTTTTTAATTCTGATTCTATTAAAATTATTAATGCTGCTGTAATCAGGGGAATACATCTCGCACAAAAAAAATATAACTTCATAAAGCATAATGCTCCTGGTCATACGCTCAGAGATACCGAAGACAATACAACTACGTTAAAAGATATTATTTTAAATAAAAATCTGACAAAAGATAAAAAAATGGATCGAATTATCAAAGAATTAATGCAACCTGCCAATATTGATATTATCGTCAGCGGTGTTTATTTTGAAAAGGGTAATACGATCATGATACAGCCGTTCATTGTTAATAGAAGTGAACGAAAACTCGTTACAAAAAGAGCAAGTTTTTTAATAAATCAATTAGTTTGTTCAGATCCAATGAATAAAGGTTCAAATGTTTTATGTAGGGGGGCTTATGAGGAGATTGCTAAGTTAGTAGAGGAATTATTTGAAGGTCTTTAATTTGAAATAATAATGAAGTTTACTTCATATTTAATTTTCTCTCAAAGTTTTGTTTGTAACAAATATCATCCATTAAATTTATGATTTATGATAACAGTTACTATTAAGGAGGTTTTATTATTATGTATTACATTGAAAAAAAAATAATTGCAATAATAACTATTATTACAATTGTATTTACAGGTTTTATTTTTCCAAATCAGGTATTCACACACTCAGAGCCTATTTTTAAATTTCCAAATAAGATTGAGTATAAAATAGTTTATAAAAAGCATATAGCCCAATCCAAATTAGAAATGAGCCCATATACATCCACAAACGACAGAGCTAACAAAGATAGTAAATGTAAATATTATATGTTGTTAACAATGGGAAATGTTAAGGTTTCAGGTTATAAAACTACTGATAAATGGATAACGTATATTTGTAAAAATAACCTATCTTTATATGCTTCCTATGTAATTAACAGTTCAAATAATTCAAGAAAAGAGGAATTAAGATTTATTAAAGCAAAAAGTATAGGATTATTAGATGACTATGTATATGTGCACAAAAGTCATGAGAAAAAATCATCAGAAACGTATACTGAAATTGCTTCGCCGCACAAAGTAATCGATTTGTTATCTTCATTTGTAGTATTATCTAATAAAATATGCATCAAAAATAATTCTCGAGAACAATATAACTTTTTTATAGCTAAAACAAGTTATATTGTTGATTGTACTGTAAAAAGCAATGTGTTTTATCAACATGGTGATGATAAACTTCCTGTTGATTTGGTAACATTACAATATAAGTTTAAACATGAAGAATCCAAAAAAACAAAAAAAACAACATCAGTAGACCTTGCTGTCTTTTATATATATAATGATCCAAAAACTGGATACTGGTTTCCTGTTTGTATAAAACTTGACGACGACAAAGGTAATAAACTTAAATTTGTTGCAAGCAGGTGGATGTAAAACTAATAATTAAAAGGAAGACCAATGGCTAAAAAAACACTCTTTTTCGTAAAAATTATCATTATTATCTGCACATTTCCATTATTAATGGGGAATGAAAGATGTCAAATACAAGATCAGTTATTGGATATGCTGGACCAGAAAATAAAGCCTCCAAGGGGGCAAAGTGGTATTTACATCTCCCATTTATCGTTTATGGACCCAAGTACTGGTTCATCACTTTTTCAAACTGACGCGGGTAAACTAATTAATAACGCAGTCATTAATGGTATAAACCAGGCTCAAAAAACGAACCCATCGTTTCACCACAATGCTCCAGGGCATACATTGGAAGATACAGATGCCAATGTTAACAAGCTGGTACAAATCAGTCTTCACCCCACTCTTAATAAAGGTGATAAAATTAATAGAATTATCAGTGAAATAATGGACCCGGCGAACATTGATGTTGTTGTAACAGGGCAATACTTTGAAAAAGGAGACATAGTTGATGTTAGGCCATTAATTATCGTGAAAAAGGATCAAAAAATAGTGACAAAAATGACACAGTTTAAAAAATCTGAATTTTTATGCGCCGATCCTGTAAATCCGAGTACACAAGCGCTTTGTCAAGGTGCTCACGATGAAATTTCAAGACTGGTAACAGAATTGCTCGAACAACTTTAATTCAATGTTATTTATTCAAAGTGAGCTAAATGATACTATTGGATAAATTTTTGTCGATAACCAACCGATGAAAATCAATGTTTGGTTTACTTACTATATCATTGGGCACCGATAAAAGGAAAAATGAAAAATGGGAAATCAACGAATTGTTTTTGTTTTATTCATGTTGATATTGACTATATGGATATCATGTATAAAAGCACAATCAGATGAAATTAACAATTATATGCATAACTGTATGAAAGGAAATAATCCTGATCTACCTGTCTACATTTCACTGCTGCCTTTTATGGATGTTGACACCAATAGCTGCGCTTTTATGACAGAACATGCCAGTATAATCTATGAAGAAATCAAACAGTTTTACCTGGGATTACAGTCTGTTATTGAAGTTAAAACTAATGAAGCCGGTCATACTGTTCCTGCCACAGATCGTAACTTGACTGAAATAATTGACTGTATTTTAAAACCCGGCATATCTAAAAATAAAATATTCTCTGATTTGGAAAAAACATATTTTGAACCTTATCATTCTGATATTATTATACTTGGAAAGTATCGCAATACACAAGAAGCCCTGGAATTGATTCTTTATTTTGTTGTAAAAAGCCAAAAAAAGATAATTACCAGGAATATGACATTTCCCAAAATTGAGTTTTTTTGTGAAAAAATGATACCTAACAGCAAATCAAGCAAAACTGTATTATGCAAAAATAAAAAAAATTTCAGTTTGTATATTTTTTTGAAAATCTTTATGGAGAATCTTTGTCCTGGTTTTCTAGATAAACTGACTGCAGATTCAGATAACAGCGGTATAAAAAAAATGGAACCTTCCTCTGAAGAACAGCCCAACACAAATCAATCATCTATCGTTTACATTTCACACTTATCGTTCATGAATTCAAGTTTGGGATACTCACTTAACAGTACTTCATCAGGTGATTTGATTGATGCCGCTGTAACAGAAGGAATAAAAAAAGCAATACAATCAAATAAATCAATTACATTAAACTCAAAGGGACATCACTATGAAAATACAAACACAAACTGCAATACATTGGTTAATATTTTTTTTGACCCCAATTTAGACCAGGATAAAAAAATTAAACAAATAACTTCTACCTTATTAATTCCAAATCAAATTGATTACATAATTACCGGTCAATTGATAACGCAAAACAATCCACCGAAAATGAATATTATGTTGTTAGGCAAAAACAAACCTGTTGTAAATAAAGCAGTCCCTATATTCAAAGCTATTTTTTGTTTTGATCCAAATAATCCATCTCAAAAACAATTGTGTCCGGGTGTACCGGCAAAAATTGCAGATACAGTGTATGAAATTTTGATCAACAATCTGCAACCCTGAGGCATCACTGATGAGTATATTTGAAATTAATATTGCATGGTCACTAATGAAATCAAGAAAAGGAAAATGGTATCCCAATGCCAATGTTCTGCTGAGTGTTTTGGGAATCAGTGTCGGCATAACATTTTTGGCTTTTACTGTGTGCATGTATGATGGATATATTAAAAAACTTGAAACAATCATATTTTCAATTTTTCCACACATTACCTTGCAATCAGATATTGTTGAAACAAAAAACGATGAACTGGATGACACCTTTTTAACAAACTTATTATTTGATAATTCAGAAGAGAAACAATGTGACACTATTTGTCAATCAAAGGGAATTTTTATCGTAAATGATAAAGAATGTGAAACAGCCACAAGTCTGATTAAAGGTAAAGCCTTTCATTTAAAAAAAATTAATAAGATTAATGATCGCCTCAAGCATATTCCTGGGATTGTCAAATTAAGTCCGGTTTTATTGGAAGAAAGCTCTTTTTTTTGTCAATATTCAGACAATAAGCGCATTTCAGACAAACCAATAAGGTTGAGAATTTTAGGCGTTGAACCTGATTCAAATAACCATTTTATCCCTGAAATCAATCGGACAATTGAAAACCAAAAAACACTTCAGTTGTTGTCTAATGAAGATAAACATGTCGTTATTCTTTCAAAAGCCTTGTATGTGCAATTTTTTGGTGAAGTCCTAAACAACTTGCGTCCTTTTCCTAAACAGATTGTTGTTCAATATTATAAGGAAACTGATGGCCAACAGATATCAAAAAAAATGACACTGGAAGTTATCGGTATTTTTAAATTGGGAATTCATCAAATTACACATAATTTAATGATTACATCGCTCAATACAGCACAGGAATTGTTTGATACCCATCAGTATGCCAGTTTTTTAGGGATAAACCTGGCTGATCCCTATGCATCAAAATCCATTGCTAAAATAATAAAAGATGAACTGGTGGATACAGACATTCTTACATTTAATTGGTTGGACGTTGCGGCAGATATGTTTAATAACCTGAATTTATATCGGAATATTATTATTAGCATTTTATTGATGTCAATTCTCATTACCAGTTTTATTATTTACAATACATTACATATTATGATTATTGAAAGAAAAAAACAAATTGGAACTTTAATGGCATTAGGGATCACGAAAAGTTCCATCTATAAAATATTTATTATTATCAGTCAGTTTGAGGCTGTTGCTGGTTTTTTTATTGGCAGCATTTCAGGAATTATTTCAGGGCATACTTTTGGTAATTATTTGAATCAGCAGTTGCATGACTATTTGCCCATTCAAAATGCTGGAATTGTCATTCATGGATGGTCTATGCTATCTTTCTTTTTGTTTGTCTGCGTTATCTGCTTGATAACATCTCTTCTATCATCCGGTAAAGCAGCAAATCTTGATCCGGTTCAATGTCTTCAAAGCGAGTAAAAAATGATTGAGTTGACACTTAGTAAATATCTGGTGAAACGAATATATTCAATCTTATTGACATTGGGTGCCATTATCGGCGTTGCCTGTTTGATCATTATTTTGTCTCTGTTCTATAATTATTATTTATCATCAGAAAAAGTGTTTATGGGAATACATCCGCACATTGAAATTCATAAAGATATGACAGAAATAGAAAGCCGAAAAATGATTCAATATATTCAAAAGCAAATACCTGAAATTGAGACGATTCAGCCAGCACTATATATAAAAAAACGTGCTGAAATATCAGAAGTCAATCGAACCAAAGTTTTTTGCGTTCAACAAGAGGACAATATGGTATGCCATACACGAACTGAAGGCACTGGAACTTTGCATACACGTTATGGATTTCATATTATAAAAAAACAATCAATAGATATTTTGGTAAAAGGCATTTGTCTATATAATGATCAGCCAGTAATGGATTTTCAAAAACTCATAAATGGTGCAACAAACATAAACCGCATTGAACAATATGAAGATACCAATCATAATGCACTACCTCCGGGGTTTTATTTGGAACAAGGTCTTTTTACCACATTATCAGGTTTTTACTTGATTCACTTTAATGAATTGGAGGATCGTAAAAAACAATACTGGCTTAATGGTATATTGGATATGGGAACCAAAAAAGGAAAAAACCCCTTAATGATCATGTCTTTAGATAGTGCTCAATATGCCCTTAAAATGAATGATTTTGTTAACACGATTGAGATTCGCATTAAACAGCCATATAAAGCTGGACAACTTACGTACCAGATTCGTGAACTTCTCAGTGACAATAGTTTTCTGATTGAAAACTGGATTCAAAAAGAAAAAGCCTCATTTACTTTTTTAACCATTATTAAATGGATGATTTTTGCTATCGTTTTCAGTATCAGTATCGTTGCAGCCATCAGTATTTTTTCAACATTGTATTTGACTGTTCTTGAGAACCAAAAAAAAATATCAATTTTAAAAGCTTTGGGTATGAAAGATAGTAGTATTTATATTATTTTTTTACTTAAAACATTAACGATTGGGATTGTGAGTACAGTTTTGGGATGTTTATCAGGTTTTGCTGGTAGTTATGGTTTTATTTATCTCTTTAAAGAAAACCTTGAAAAATTAGGCCTTGAAAATCCGCAACCTCATATAAGTCTAAATGACATAGGTATAGTGGCTGGGTTTACAATTGCTCTATTTTTAATCACTGCCATTATTCCAGCACGTAATGCAGTCAAAATTGATCCCATAGAGGGTTTGAATCAATGAATGTTCACAACCTACCATGCAAAGGTCTCACAAAATAGATGAAGGAAAATACATTGGAAGAATCAATTATTAATATAATTAATCTTAATCGATCCTATAACCTCGTTGAAGGAAAGCAACTGGTATCGCGTCAACAGATATTTCAAAACCTTAACTTTTCAGTCAAACGTGGAGAATTTGTCGGTGTCGTCGGTCCTTCTGGTTGTGGTAAAAGTACATTATTGAATATAATTGGCAGTCTGGATTCTGTTGGTAATAAAAAATATGTTAAAATATTAAACTTACAGAATAATGAAAAAGATATACATATTCCAGAAATAGAGGGGAATGGTTCTGTGTTTGTCAATGGACAGGATATTCATTTGTTAAAAGGTTCAAGAAAAGCTCACTTTATCAATCAACATATTGGATTCATTTTCCAGTTTCATCATCTTATTCCTGAACTAACAGTCCTTCAAAATGTTGCGCTTCCCATGCAAATCAAAGGGGAATCAAAAAAAAATGCATTTCAAAAAGCCATGATGTTGCTTAAAGATATGGATATGGATAGTCATGCCAATCGAAAACCAGATATTCTTTCTGGTGGTGAAAAACAAAGAGTGGCAATTGCCAGAGCATTAATAAACAGTCCAGACATTCTTCTTGCTGATGAACCCACTGGCAGCCTGCACCCACAATTTAAAAAAGATATTATCAATTTATTTATCAGGCTAAACCAGGAAAAAAAAATAACCATTGTCATGGTAACCCATGATGTCGCCAGTTTATATAATGAACAAAAAGAACTTATGATCACTCGCTTGTTTGATTTGGCAGGTTCACCTGTTATTGATCTTACAGATCAATCTGTGGATGGTCAAACAACCTAACGAAAAAGGAGTAAATTTCATGAAATATTTTATTTTAAGTGTAATCATAATAATAACCTGTACCTTTACTGTTGATGCGCGTGAAGCTGTTTTTTTAAATTTTCAAATGGTTGGTTTTTATTATTCTCAAAAATCAAATGAATATATTATTGTCGCTCATTCGACTGATATGACGACCAGTCGTTTAGCCTTCAAACGTGATAATGTTCATGCCATTTTTGAAACAAAAGACGGCAAGAAAAGTAATCTCATTAATAGAAATGAAATCTCAATTGTAAGTATTGGAGATTATGTTTTCAAAGGTGCTGAACAATATACCTTATTCCGGTTTAATATGGTCATTGACAACAGTGGCTACATTGATGATAACAGTGTAGGAATTATTGAAAATATTTTAACCACATTTATGGCAAAAATCCCTTTAGCCTTTGAAGCACAAATTATTAAATTTTCTGACACCATCCAGCTTAAATCTGACTTTCT
>Ga0272440_1004228_pt1 | contig 10379 bp, 10 predicted proteins | sample SSMMMBAug17_FD_192440 | JGI IMG/M metagenome (GOLD analysis project Ga0272440, IMG submission 192440) | Marine sediment archaeal communities from Little Sippewissett salt marsh, Falmouth, MA, United States - SSM-MMB-Aug17 | ecosystem: Environmental > Aquatic > Marine > Wetlands > Sediment ... | reverse complement strand
TGTTCACTCAAATGAGGAACAATCCATTCAATCATATCATACAATCCGTTTCCATCACTATCAATTAAACTAAAATTGCTTTCTGCTCTTGTGTTATTAACAATCCAAAACAATCTAATCTTACTCGCATCAACAATTTCTTTAGATAATTCACTAAATGCCAAAACATTTTCATAATGAACTTCATCAGGTCCATTAATAACAACTTTTTTACCATTGCTAATATTTTCTTCTTCTGCATAAGGTGCATCAGTATAATATTCCACAGCTACCTCATCTTCGTCTTTCAAGCTTTCATTTACATCAACAATCACATCATCACTTCCAAAAACATATTCAATTGCCTCTGTAATAAATCCTTCATCAACTGAGATATCTAATGAAACAGTGTCAAAAGCTGTTGTATTATTTCCAGAAAGTATTTCCCCTGCGTCATCCTCAACAGCCCATCCTGTTAAGGCAATAAAAGAGCCAAAAATCTGCAATAATTCAGATTTTTCATTTTCAACAACATAATTATCTTTTTCTATTTCTTGCTCTACTCCTGTATCTGCATCTCTTTTCTTAACACTAACATTACCAGCTATTTCAGGCAACTCTACTTTCATATTGCCAACCACCTTATTTCCCTCTATATCAACTTTAATTCTCTTTTCCCATTTTACAGGCCTGTTCAAAACAGCTCCGTACTGCTTAGTTTCAACATTTACAGAAACATTTCCATCAACACTAACGTTTTCGGCATCACTAAGCAATGTTTCATTGTCAATAGAATCATTCAAAGAAATATCACTAAGATTTAAATCCTCTTTGGTTGCATTAAAAACCTCATCTTCGTCTTGAATAGACTCCATATCATCAAAAATAACTACTTCCTGCCCTGCAACACCTAAAAGTACACCTGCGTAGCTTAAATTAGCAACAACAACCCCCTCTGCTTCAAGTCCCAACTTAGAAATATTAACCTCAATGATATATTCTTCATCTCCCAAATACTCTACCCCAAATCCTTTTTCAACATCCTGATAATTAGTAGTAATAATAACCTGAGTTCCATTAATAACAATTTGAATATCTTCTTCTGTTAAATTAGAAATACTTGTTCTAACACTTCCTTCTTTAATTTCAACACTTTTTCCTAATTCAACATCATAAATAAAACTATTATTCAAACTAACTACTCCTTCTACCTCTTGCTCAACATCCAAAAAAGCTTTTCCTGTTAAAGAAGTAGAATTAAAAGAAAATCCAAATATTCTCTTGAAGAAATTAACAAGAATAGTATAAACTGATTTTTTAATTGCGAATTTATGTTCATATTTCTCAACAATTCCTGCATATTCAACATCCACCTTAAATATATAATCCCCAGAACTCAATCCCAACCCCTTGAACTCTTTAACAAAAGCTCTATCTGTATATACTCTTGTCTCCTCTATTGTTCTATAAATTTCTAATCCTTCTGGATTTTCAATAACATAAATAATTCTAGCAGCTGCATACTCTCTCCCAAAACTCTTAAGTGTTATCCAAGAAACTAACTCATCAGAGCTAAGCATTGTTTTTCTTTCTATATCAAAAGTTATATCCATCAATTCATCAGGAATATCTTCTTCTGCATCCTCTATTTCCTGCTCTGCTTCTTCTGGTTCTTCTTCTATTTCCTGCTCTTCAACTTCTTGAACATCCTCTTCTACTTCTTCTTCTATTTCCTGCTCTTCAACTTCTTGAACATCCTCTTCTACTTCTTCTTCTATTTCATCTTCCAAAGCTTCATTCTCATCAATTTCTTCTATTGTTTCATTTTCTATATCTTCTGATTCTACAATTTCTTCTATTGTTTCATCAAAATCATCTTCTTCTGTTTCATTTTCTTCTATTTCCCCTATATCGTCTTGCCCTTCTTCTATTTCTACTTCATCTTCTGAATATCCAGAACCGCTTCCTGCTCCAGGCAAACTACCCCCCTCAACACTACAATTTTTATAATCAATAATCTCTGCTTCTGAACAATTTCTGTCTACAACAAGACAAGTTCTTGTTTGATAACCATTAATACAATCACCAAAATCAAGACAAACTTCATCTTCTGCACATTCTCCATCTTTCAACTCTGCCCCCACCAACAAAGTAAAAAAAATCTCTGTTTCTATTGGTCTTTCTCCCTCTAAACCATAACCCTGACCAAATCCACTAACATTTTTACCATCAACATAATAATATCCTTCTTTAATTTCATCATCCAGCAATTCAAAAAGAGATTTTTCCACACTTTTATCACCAAAACTAGCAATAACTTTAGAACTAGCAGGAATTAGCTCGCCTGCTTTAAATTTAAATTCTAAATTTTCAAAATTAATTAGTTGTTCTACATTAGAATTATTTAAATCATCACAATCAGTAACATTCTGCACAAAACTACCATTATCAACACATTGAGCATTAACAAAAATAAAAGCAAAAACACACACCAAAACTAATAAAAATCGTTTCATTTTTTACTCCTCCTCTTTTTCTTAACATTCCAATAAGGACTTTTACACTTAGGACAAACAATAGGAAAATGCTTTGAATTTGCTCGAGAAATCCACTTATGACTACATCTTTCACAAATAAATCCCTCTATTTTTATAACACCCATACTCTTTTTATAAAAAAACTAAAGAACAATAGTATATAAACCTTAAGATTATACAAAAAGTATATTACTATTAGTAATATAAATAAAATACAAACATTAAAACATTAAATAAAAATGGACCCTAGGAGAATTGAACTCCTGCCTCATCGCTGCCAGCGATGTGTCTTACCACTGGACCAAGGGCCCATAACAAAAATTACTTTGCTCTAGTCTCTACCTTTTTCCCTAATTCAAGAACACTTTCTCCATTAATAGCTTTTCTAACGACTTCCGAAATACTATCTATTTCAACTCTAACTTGCTCTTCGGTATTTCTATCTCTTATTGTAACCATATTTTTTTCCAAGCTATCAAAATCAACAGTAATTGCCAATGGAGTTCCTACAATTGAACTTCTCAAATATCTTTTTCCAATACTTCCTGACTGATCATAATCTACTATAAACTCTTTTTCCAAATTCTCCTGTATTTCCTTTGCTAATTCAATAAGTTCTGGCTTTTTCATTAAAGGGAATACACTTACATCAATCGGAGACATAGAGTAAGGAATCTTGAACATTGTTTTACCTTCTGCTTCATTCTTTTTATCATAAAAAATATCGATTAAGGCATAGGTAGGCCTATCTGTTCCAAAAGCAATTTCTAAAACATGAGGAGTAAATTTAGAGCCATCCTCTCTTTGAGCAATTAATTCTTGATTTGAAAATTTACTATGCTGCTTTAAATCATAATCTGTTCTATCGTGAACTCCGCAAACTTCAGTCCATCCAAAACTATTAAGTTTTACTTCAATATCCCAAGCATCATCTGCGTAAAACGCCTTTTCATCTGGATGGTGCTGTCTCAATCTAATTCTATCCTCTGGAATTCCAAAACCTTTAAACTGATTATAAGCCAACCAAATACACCAACCATAGGCTTGGCTTTTAATAAATCCTTTTTCAAGAGCTTCTTTTATTGAAATTAAATTTACTTCAGAATCTGAATCCTGACTTTTATAGTCCCAAAAAGGAAGTTTATCATTTTTTATCTCATCAAATTGTTCCCAATTGTTTTTTGTTTCAGGGTCAACAAATATTTGACCTTCTGCTTGCGTAAACTCTCTACCCCTAACAACATGTTGCCTTGGACTAATTTCATTTCTATATGCTTTTCCAATTTGAAAAACACCCATTGGAAATTTTCTTCTAAAAAAATTATAAAATCTTAAAAAAGGAAGGTATGTTCCTGTTGCTGTTTCAGGTCTTAAGCTTGAATCTTCACCTGCAACTTTTGTCTTCATCATTAAACTCTGAGTTTCAATATTATTTTCCAAATTTCCCTTACAGCTAGGGCATTTGATATTATGTTGATTAATAAAATCTAATATTTTTTTATCAGAAAAAGCATCTGCAGCAACATCATGATTTTCTTCAATCAGCTTGTCTGCCCTAAATGTTGCCTCACATTTCGAACATTTAATTATTCTATCTGAAAAAGTTTCAAGATGTCCTGAAGCTTTCCATACAACATCAGGAAGAACAGTTGGCCCCTCTAATTCTCTCAAGCCATTTGCATTAAAAATTTTCCTAACAGAATCTTCTACTTTATTCTTAAGAAGTTTTCCTATTGGACCATAAGTATAAAATCCTGCAACTCCTCCATAAATTTCAGGACTCGGCCCCCAAATTAATCCATGCTCCTGAATAAAGCTAACAAATTCCTTCTCTCTGCTATCTATTTTTTTATTAAGTTCAATTTCTTTTTTCTCTTCCATAATCATATCTTTATTTTCCTGTTTATTAACTTTATTATTCTCTAAATCTCTTTTCATTCCCTCTGCTTTTTTCTCTGCCTCATCTTTATCTTTACCTAAATACCCAAGACAAACCGATTTGACTTTATCTCCAACTCTCTCGCTTTTTCTTAAATAATAATAATCTTTTCCACTTATCTTTTTCTTAACAATAAATACCATTATACATTACCCACCACAAAGAACTATATAAAATTACTGAAAACAAAACTTTATATAGTTAATATATAACTAATTATATATGACAAAAAACTCTACAGTCCTACTAGACAAAAAAGTAATAGCAATGCTTCAATTAGCAAAAGAACACCCCAGACAAACCTACAATGAACTTCTAAAAAAAATGGCACAAATAATGATAAAACTAAAAGAACAAAATCAATACGATGAATTTTTACATAAAATACAACAACCCAAAATGAAAGAAATTTGGGATAACAAAGAAGACGAGGATTGGGATGAAATATAAATTCGGAGATATTATTCTTGCACAAATACAATACACAGATACTTTTGAAACAAAAGTCCGACCTGCACTGGTTTTATTTGAAGAAATGGGCAACATAATCGTGGCAGGAGTAACAAGCAATCTCAAAATGAAAGGAATAATGCTAACAACAAAAGAAGGTATGCCAAAAAAAAGCATAATCAAAACAAATTATATATTTACAATTTCTGAAAAAATGGTTTATAGATTTATAACACAATTATCTAAAAACAAAAAGAAAATAATTAAAAATAAAATTATAGATAAAATAAATTAAATTATTCTCCCAGCACCTTCACCAAAATTCTTTTTCTTCTTTGCCCATCAAACTCTCCATAAAAAATCTGTTCCCACGTTCCCAAATCCAATCCTCCGTTTGTAACTGCAACCGTAGTTTCTCTTCCCATAATTGTTCTCCATAAATGACTAAATCCATTATCTTCTCCTGTTTGATGATGTTTATAATCAAATTTCCTAGGGGCCAACTTCTCTAACCATTCTTGAAAATCCTGAATCAAACCACTCTCTGCATCATTAACAAACACCGAGGCTGTTATGTGCATTGGATTAACTAAAACAATACCATCCTCAACACCAGACTTTTCAATAATCTCAGAAATCCTAAATGTTATATTAACAAAATCTATTCTCTTTTCTGTATTGATTTCCAAATATTCTGTGTGTATTTTCATACGAGAAACAACCATCTAAACTTTAAATACATATCCAAACAAACCTTTAAAAACCAGATAAGCAATAATCGTATATGGCAAACAACATAGAAAGACCTTTAGACATGCTTAACGCATCTAGAGGTAAGGAAGTTTTGTTGCAGTTGAAAGGCGACAAGCAGATAACTGGAAAGTTATTAGCTTTTGATATCCACATCAACATTGTGCTGGATAATGCAAAAGAGCTTGAAAACAACGAAATGAAAAGAAGTGTAGGTCTTACATTTGTAAGAGGAGACACTATTGTTTTTGTTTCACCAGCCTCAACAACAGCAAGTGCATAAATTTAAGCGTTTACCTGATTAATTTTCGCTAGGTAGAATTCTTAAATGATTAAAAAATTAAATTATAGTTAGAACCCTACATTTTATAAAGCCAAAAAACAACATAAAAATATGGAATTCGGAAAAATATTCTCAGATTCTTGGAAAGAATACAAAACAAATTTCAAACTCTATGCAAAATTAATTTTCTATTTCATATTTTTACCTAGTCTATTATATTTAATATTAAACCAATTATATCTAGTCTCAATTAATTATGATATTTTTACAATAACTGAAATAGAAGGCATATCTGTTCCAATAATAAAGCTATCATATTTACTAACCACAATGGGTATAAGTATTACAATAGCATTAATAGGAATAATCGCAACATTAGGAATATATGCTTCAGTGCTTCATAATAAAAAGAACTTCAAAAAAGCATTGAAAAAAGGAAATCAATACTATCTTAAATATATTTTATTTATGATTGTGATAGGAATTTTCATATTCGGACTAGCTCTTTTATTTATTATTCCCGCACTTATCTTTGGAATATTTTGGGCATTTGCAATATACATTTTAATAAAAGAAGACAAAGGGATAATAGAATCATTAAAAACAAGCTTTAACCTAGTAAAAGGAAGATGGTGGCTAACTTTTGGTTATAGTGTATTATTTATTCTAATAACAATTGGAATTGGTATAATATTTAGCATTCCAGCCATGCCAACTTCAATAATGGTATCAATGGATTCATCAGCAAATCCTACACTATATCAATATGATTCAATCCCAACAACATTAGCCATAGTTCATACATACATTTCTGAAATATTTAGTATGTTATCTCAATTCATAATCCTACCATTAACAATTTTATTCTATAAAAACTTCTATCTAGAAATGAAAAAGAAAAGAAAATAATCAATTTAAGATTTTGGCTAACATATTCAGGTAAACATTATAAAAAATGGGTGGGTTTTCAGCGAAGCTGAATTATAGTGGGTATTGCTAAAATCTTAAATAGCAAACACTCTAAAACTTAACCTTCATTAAATCTTCTGCTATTACAACATTTTTAAATTTCTTTTTAGCTTCTTTAGAAATTAAATCTTCATTGCAATCATATCTTTGACTTAAATGAGCTAAATATAATCTCTTTGCTTTAGCTTTCTGAGCAATTTTTCCTGCTTCTTCAGCTGTCAAATGTTCATGTAAATCAGCCAACTCTTGCTCTGAATTAAGATAAACAGCTTCACTAATAACAAGTTCAGCATTTTTAGAAATTTTATAACAATTTGGATTTAGTCCTGTATCAAAAATAAAAGCAACTTTTTTATCAGGAGTCTTATAGGTATAATCCTTTGCCTTAATCACTTTTCCATCAATCTTAATATTCTTTCCCTCTGCTAATTTCCCAAAATCCTTTTTATCTTTAATTTTTAATTTTTTAATCTTGTCTTTTTTCAATCTTATCCTAGATTTTTCAGTAAAAGAATATGCATTACAAGGATTACTATGCTTCATAGCACTAGCTTCAATAACAAAATCCTTAGTTTCTAAAATTTTTCCATTACTTACTTCTTTAATAACTAACGGAATTGTATTATAAGAAACAAAAGTCTTAATTATCTGTTTAATAAAATAAGAAGTTCCCTTGGGGCCATAAATATATAATGTCTTGCTATATCCATTTAGCAAAAGAGTTTGTAACAATCCTGGAATACCCAAAACATGATCTCCGTGCCAGTGTGTAATGAGCAATCTTGTAATTTTACAAGGATTTAAATGAGCTTTTCTAAATTGTCTCTGAGTTCCTTCTCCGCAATCAATCAATATATTTTCATTCTTATATTGCATCAAAACAGCAGTATGATTTCTCTTGGCAGTAGGAATTGCTTGGCTAGTTCCTAAAAAAGTAATTGATGACTCTACCATAAACGAATTTAGTGATTAATCTTTATAAATTAAATGGTAGGTAATTTTATAAACAATAAATCAACCTTAATTATATGAGCCCCTTTAGCTCAGTTGGATTAGAGCGACGCACTTCTAATGCGTAGGTCGAAGGTTCGAGTCCTTCAAGGGGCATACGCACGGATCGCATAGTGGTATTGCGCTCGCCTGCAGAGCGAGTTCTGGGGAGTTCGATTCTCCCTCCGTGCTTTTAACCTCCCTCTCTTACCTTCTTCTCTATTTTTACAAAAATCTTTTATATTAGAACTACTTTTTTCTATTATGAAAACAAAAAACTTCTTTAGATATGAAACATTTGTAATAATCGGAATAATTATGACACTCTCTGTTGGCATTAAACTAGTAGGAATAGTAAACTTCTCTTCTGATTGGTTTTGGCTGATAGCAGGAATAGGTTTTATTGTTGAAGGAGCAATATCCCTAATAAAACAAAAAGCCTTTGACAATAAATACAAAATAGTTCTAAGAAAATCATCAAAATAGCCTTAAACTTCCAACAAAAATTGTTCAGAACTTAATTTAACAACCTCCATTCTCCCTTATAATTTTATTTTCCCCTCTTAATTGATGTGAGGGTATAAATCAAATTAAAATATATACGACTAAAAATACACCATCCTAGACAACTCACTCAATAATTAACTTTAAAAACTCAACTCTATTCTAAAATTTATGAATATCGGAAAAAAGAAAACAGGAGGAAGGTATATTGCCTCTAAGAAAAAGAAAAAACACAGCCTAGGTAGGCCTCAAAGAATTGTTAAAATAAACGAAACAAAAAAGAAAATCATTAAAACACGTGGTGGAAACATAAAACCAGTTCTATTAGCAAGCAACAAAGTAAACCTTATGGACAAAAAAGGAAAAACAAAAGTCACTGAAATAAAAAATGTTTTAGAAACAAAAGCAAATCGTTTCTGGGCAAGACAAAATATTTTAGTTAAAGGTGCTGTAATTGAAACACCAGAAGGAAAAGCACAAATAACAAACAGACCAGGACAAGAAGGTTTTATCAATGCTATTCTTTTAGAATAATTAATTTTAATTTCTCCCAACTCTTCTTTCTATTTCCCTCTCGCTATTCATCTCCCCTAAAAGATTGCTCACCCCCTCAACAAAGAATACAGAATATTATCTTATGAAAACAACATACATCAGCATGCTATATAAGCTTTCTTTGAGCTCACCAAGGCTTTCTTTTTTGCCTTTCTCAGAAGGTACGCCACGTGGTGCTAAAAGAAAGGGTGGCAAACCAAAAGGTTTATAAATAAAACCCCTCATTTCTATTTATAAACTTAACCCCTATAAAAATGAGTAATTCTATAAAACGATGTCCTGAATGCGATGGGGTAAATTTATATTACGACCACCAACAAGGCGAAGTAATATGTAATGATTGTGGACTAGTTGTTGAAGAAAAATTAGTAGATACTAGTCAAGAAATGCAGGGCTCTTTTGAAGGAGAAGAAAAAAAAGGAAGAGGAGGGGCCCCCTTGAGTGAACAAAAATTCGACAAAGGATTGACAACAAATGTTGGAGAAATATCAGACATCTACAAACTAAAAGGCGATGAAACAAGAAAATTCTTAAGATTGAAAAAATGGCAAGAACGTGTATCAACAAGTATTGAAAGAAATCTAAGATTAGCAATGGCAGAATTAAGAAGAGTTGCTTCTTTCTTAAACTTACCATCTGTGACAAAAGATGAAGCATCAAGAGTTTACAATTATGTATTACAAAGAGGATTAGTAAGAGGAAGAAGTATGGAATCTGTAATTGCAGCCTGTATTTACTATGCTTGTCGTTCATACAATATTCCGAGAACACTAGATGAAATTTCTAATGCTAGTGATGTAGAAAGAAAAGAAATCGGAAGAACATATAGATTCATAATAAGAAAAATGGGAATCAAAATAACTCCCTCAAGTCCAAAAGACTACATAAGCAGATTTGCTTCTGTCTTAAAACTATCTCCAAAAACTCAAAACGAAGCACTAAAAATCCTAAAAAAAGCAGAAGGTTCTGAACTAACTTCAGGAAGAGGACCTGCTGGAATTGCAGCAGCAGCTCTTTATGTTGCAGCCCTTCTTAATGAAGAAAAGAAAACTCAAAGAGAAGTTGCAGATGTTGCAGGAATAACAGAAGTAACAATAAGAAATAGATATAAAGAACTCCTAGACAAACTAGGACTAGAAGAAAAACTAAGAATCAAAGAAGCAGAACAAAAACACGCAAGAAAAAAAGATAAATAATTCTTACAAACATTAGCTTTTTATACCATTAATAATACATATTTTTATGCGGGGATGCCGGAGCGGTCAAACGGGCCAGGTTTAGGACCTGGTAGCTCAGTGCTTACCTAGGTTCGAATCCTAGTCCCCGCATGAATTTTAAATAAGATTCGAACCCTTGGGTTTAAAGAAAGTTTGAAAAACTTTATTTAGGTCGAAGAGATATGATTGAGGCCCGAATCCTAGTC
>Ga0272440_1004227_pt1 | contig 10381 bp, 5 predicted proteins | sample SSMMMBAug17_FD_192440 | JGI IMG/M metagenome (GOLD analysis project Ga0272440, IMG submission 192440) | Marine sediment archaeal communities from Little Sippewissett salt marsh, Falmouth, MA, United States - SSM-MMB-Aug17 | ecosystem: Environmental > Aquatic > Marine > Wetlands > Sediment ... | reverse complement strand
GAATGCAAACGCCTCTGAGTAATATCCCCTCCAGTACCTGACCAATCAGATCCGCTGAATAATGCTTTTCTCTGGAAATAAAAGATGGCAAGACTGAAAATATTTTTCCACAATTCTTACACTGTATAATTCTAATTGGTACATCTTTTTTTTCACCAGGAATAATGACTTTTCGATTATTTGGTCGAAAGCCCTTTAGTCGATAGGTTCTATTCTTTTCGTTGCAACATTTTTTATGTCCGGCTTCAGGGACAAATTGATTCAAACCTTTTAATACTCTTGTCTTAAACCAATTCTTATCAAGAATATTTGAAAGATATTTATCAATATCCATAAATGGAAAGATACAAGTTTGTTTACCTCTCCCTGAGATACTAGTCGCTACTAATTTTGTGATATGTTCTTTACACCAGTTTTTGAATTCTTTCAAAATGGAATCTGATAGAGCTTCATCAATTTCAGTTCCAGTATTCTCAGGGGAAAAATACTTTCTTAGCTTTGAAAGCATTTCCTTTATAGAATCAACCAAATTATTACGCTCTGTTTCTTTCCTTTTATTGCTTTTTTGTTTTTTTCCATTGCCACAAGGGCATGAAGCAATCAAATCAGCAACCAATTTGGTTAAATCATCAATCGTAGATATGACAAGAGATATATAGGTCGGAACATTTCCAAAATATTTATAACTCAAAATTCGTGAACGAGTTTCGGCTATCGTTTCAATCGTTAATTTATACACTTTTGGTGCTTGACCAGGGGTTGTAAAATTTTGTCGAATTAGCCTTTCCAAAGAATTTTCTAACATTATCAATGTGCGCAGGCTATTTAACACGAAATTATTAGGGGTATTTTTAACATTTTTCATAATTATTAATCTCCTTTCTACCCCTAATAGACACAAAAAAAATTAGTTTCTTACACTTTCGAAAAAATTTTAACAAGATTTTAAGATTTTAACACTTTTTTTTATAATATCTTTCCATATTATTAGTTATATTTTGTTTATAAATAATCAAAAACAATAACTATGATAAACGTAAAGCATTAAAACAAGTATTTAGATTTATTGAAATTTATTGGGTATACACTTGTAGACCTATCCGTATATGAGCTTTAAATGGTTGCTCGGTTGTTCAGCGATGAACCCATCATAGTCCATCAGTTGAATCAGATGAATCAGAGTTCTTCTTGCGTGTTTTGTATTTACAACCAATAACCGGGGCGTGGTTACTCAGTGTCTTGACTCATATGGAAAAAAATGTAAAACAATCTTTAAATCAATAAATAATGAATGTAGCAGAACTCTTACGCCCCAAGTTTACGCACGATAACAAGGAATTATACAGTTTCTATTTAATCCAATAAAAAACCTAACTGTTTAACATTCAAGATTACATACTTTTAATAAAATTTACATTTTGTTACATGATTCAAACGTACAAAATTGGGAGTATAACGCTAAGATAAGCGGCTTCAGCCCGCTTGATTGCTTGGTTATTATAACTAATCTGATTAAATTATAAAGAAAATACTAAAATACTTGTCTATATTCGTTTTGATATTAGGTAGGTTCAAAAATAAAACCAGTTGCGTACCTGCACAGAACTAAGCCCTTATTGTATGTACAACTAGTTTTTATACATGGTTGATACTCATAGCTACATTTAATTTTACTAAGCTAATCTACTTTCCCCAATTAAATTAAATTAGGTTAGGTTAGGTTGGATTGCAGTTCTTCATTGTTTGTTATCGTAACTAAGTCACAAAAAAAACTTGATAATTGTTCTTCGGTTAAATTATTGATTTTTTCCAAAGCTCTTTTTACTCTATCATCAATAAACTCCTTCTTTTTTTTTATTTTTTCTTTATACTCTTCATTAAATGTTACAATCAACTTATTTAAAAAAGACAGTTTTTCAATATTTCTTAAATATTTTAAATCACCTGAATCTTTTAGGTATCTCAAATATCTTAAATACCTTATATATTCGAGATCAACAAAATCGTTAAAAGTTACTAATTCATTTAAATTTAAAAGGTTTACCAAGTCCCTTAATTCTCTTAAATCTCTTGTGTTCATTTGACCTTTCAAATAACTAAAATTTTTTAAATCATTCAGGTCAAATAAAAGATAAAACTTTAAAAAAAGATTAGAGGAACCGATTTTTTCTACAAAAAATTTGAAATCCGACAATTTTTTTAGAGATCTTAATATTAATAAAAAACTATTTACATTTTCCATTAAAAATTTTAGGCACTCTTCATTCGAGGGTTCCTCAATTAAATCAAATTTATTGAATTCTTTTTTTAATGATTCAATAACATTGTTTAAAGTATTTTTATTACCAGAACTAAATAGTATAGAGATCGCTGTTGATTTTATGTAAGGATGTTTTGAATCGTTAAATAAAGACCATAATTCATTATTTAAGAAATTTGATTGTTTATATAAAGAATAATGAGCATGTAATTGTATTATCTTTTGTTCTTGTTTTTCTTCATATGGAATATTTTTCAAAATTGATATAATTGTTTTTGAAAATTTATTTTCTATTGTTTGTTGTGCTTTTTCTTCTGAAATGCTTAAAATACAATCATCCCATAAATTCATTTGTTTCCAATATTGTTTTTCAATTAAATTTTCTATGATCCCTGAAAAAAATTGATTTGGATTGTAGATATTCACAAATAATTTATAAGTATCCTTCCAGTTTTCCTTTGATCTGTATTCTAATATTTTCGTAGGTCTTTCTATCTTTTTTGAGTAATAATAAGCTGTTAAATATTCTATAAACGTAAAATGTAAAAAACCAATATTTCCTTGGGAGTGATAAATCAATCCACATTTATCAATCATTTCTTGAACAAATATATCTGCTGATTTTGATTCAATCTTCTCAGGTAATAATTCAAATATTTTACTATATTCTAGTTCTCTTTGATTATTAACCATCAAATAATTTGCTATTTCAGAAAGATTCGCTAAACTATTCTCTATTGAAAAACCGATTTCACAACCTCGTGCAATGCACCACATTTCAATCATAACTCTAACAGCTTCTTCATATAGCTTATGCATTTCTTTTGGTAAAACTGCTGATTTTTTTTGGTGAATTATCGCTATAATTGATAGAAGAAGTGGATTTACAGCTAATTTTCTTAAATTGTTGTAAGTAGTATTATCTTCAATAATAGATATTAGTTCTTCAAAACCTTTTGGGGTTACTTCCCTTATTTCATTAATATCTGATGTATCAGTACATAAATTTTTACAGTCTATATACCAGTTTTTCAGGAATTTTATTCTATCAGCTTGATCAAAATCTTGAATTGCATATATATTAAATTTTTTTGAACGCATAAGATTCTTGCTTTCTTGTATACCTGAATATCTGGAAGTGACAATACAAATATTTTTTCCGAAAACTTGTTGTTGAATCCAAAAAATAAAATCATTTCGTATGCTTTCATCTGGCAACTCATCAATTCCATCAAAAAGAAATAGTAGTTTGCCTTTTCTAAAGTTACTATCAATAAATGAACTCGGCAATGAAATACTATTTAATAATAGTATAGAAAATTGAGCTAAATTCATTTTATTAAATGTCTTATAAGGCTCTTTTATCAAATCTTTTAATGGAATAAATAGAGGTATATGGCCTCTGAATGAATTATCCTTCTCTGAAGCACACTCCAAAGCTATCCATTTAAGCAAAGTTGTTTTTCCGCTTCCAGGATCACCTAAAAGTAAAATCATCATAGAATCATCTGTTTTAGATGATAATGCTTTAATGTATTCAAATATTTTAATAAATTCAAATGATTCAATTTTTTCATCAATATTTTTATAACCATCAACTTCTTGTATGCACAACGACTCAGGCTTAAATAGTGTTTTAATAGGTTTTAGTTTAATATAAATATTTTCAAGTTTTAGAAAACCATCCATAAACAGGTTTAAAACATTAAGGTCGATATATGAAAACCTCTTTTTTATATGATGAAAATATTCTTCTTCTTCATTTTCAAGATATTTCTTTTTATTCTGTATTTGAGCTTTTTCTTTATTTTCTGCTTCCACTCTAATGGCAAGTATTTCTCTGTTTAACCGATTATTTTTTGCTAAAAACCAAATGGATACTATAGTTGTAACAGTTAGAAAAAAAGTTTGAAGTTTGTCCCAATATTTAACAATATAGTTAATTATTATTTCGGGAAGAGTACAAAATAAGTTTATATATTCAATCATTTTTATGCCCTCAAGGAAGTTGATAAAAAAAGATATTAATGCATCTTACATTAAATAAAATTGGTGGCGGATTTTGGTAAAGACCAGTTTGGTAAAAACCTTGAACAAAAAAATTTGAATGATCATTTGAATAAAATTAGAAATTATAGAATTCTTTTTTATCATACAATAAAATAAGTATATTTTTGTTTGAAACAGTTTTAGCTATTTGTTTTGCGGTCCATAATGCTGCGCCAGATGTATACCCTACAGGTTTCTTTTCAATATCCCATAAATTTTTTAAATCATCCATCCATTCATTTTCTTTTAGATGTAGGATATCATCTATTAAATCTATGGATAAATGTGGAAACTTAACTCCCCAAACACCCGTACCAACTAAACTGCTTCTTTTAAATCTAAATTTCTTGCCAAATTTATTTAAAAATTTTTCAGGAAAAAGTGTTTTTAAAACAACAGGTGCATTACGTGGCTCAAATCCAACTATTTTGATACTTGGAAACTTATTTTTAAGCACTGAACCTATTGCTTTTAATGATGTTCCATTTCCTAAAGCTGAAATAAAGTAATCCAAAGTAATATTATTTTCTTCAGCTTGTTTAAGAATTTCAAAGCCACATGATTCCATAGCTATAACTGATTCTTTTATTTGTGAATGATTAAAACAAAAACAACTTTTACCTTGTTTTTTTAGTGATGATAGATATTCTTGTAAATCTTCAACAACACTTTTGATATATTCATTTTTTTCGGATATTATTACTTCTGCTCCATAGCTTTTTATTTTGCGTATTCGAGATTCAGTAGTTTCTTTTGGTAAAAAAACAGTCGACTTATACCCATAAGATTTTGCATACCAAGCAAATGATGTTCCTGCGTTGCCGCTAGTCGTTTCAAGAAGATGAGTTTTTCCTCTAATAATTTTACCAATTTTTTCGTAATGTGGAAATAAATAAGAATAAACTCTATCGTAATGAGTGTTACAAGGTGAACTAAAATATTCTTCCTTCATCCATATTCTATTGTTATTTTGTATTGGAATTTTTTTTAATAAAGAGAAAGGAGTTTCTCCAGTATTTAACTCTTCATTCATCATAAACATTATGTCCTTTAATTGATAAATAAAAAACCTAATAAAGAGTCATATATAAAAAAATTATACTTTTATATTCTAAATAAATAAATATATTTTTTCAGGAATAAAACCGGATTCTTTAAAAGGATTTAGTTACTTTTTTAATACTTTTTGTGATTGTATCAAAATTGGATGCCAAAATATTTATTTAATAAATGATAATCATTCATTATAATAGCTATATAGAGTATTATATCTACTATTAGCCTCTTCACCAACAATAAATTCGTATTTATCAAATCGAGGCCAAGCAACTGCTAACCAGTTTGTATCTTCATTAGAAATTAGCTGAGATTGTTCGTTATTAAATGCATACGAAGGGAAACTATTTAGTACGTCTCTATTTATCTTCTTTCCCAAATTATTTAATAAAGCATAAATCAGTATACAAATTTCTTTTTTTAGAATTTTTAGAGATTCAAGTTTTGAAATATTATTTATTGATTCTTCTTGAGCTAATGATAAATTCCATTTTTGAGGAATTGTGTCATGGTTGTTTGGTCTCTGATTAAATCCACCAAATCTATCTTCAATGATTTTTTTGTGATGGGATGCTATATGATTTAGTGAACTCATTAATGTTTCAGAAGATTGAATAATATTATTAATTGAACTTGACAAAATTTTATCAGCTTGTGGATTACAATCAATTTCTTGTAAAACTATTGCTGACTCTTCGTATATTTTATTTGCAATCAAAAGATCAATATTGCATACTTTGAGTAGCTTCAAACTTAGTTCTATTGTTAATTTTATATTTTCACTATCAATAGATTTTACAAGTTCATCTGATAATTGTTTTGCTTGTACAAAAGACATAGAAATTTCTTTCCAAGTTAATGTACAATATTTTTCATTATTGCAAAAATACTGCTTTGGAGCTTTCCAACTTAATATATTACCATCACAATATACCAAGATTATTGGAATTTTTCTCCCTACAACAGTTGAAGACATTGACCATAATAAAAGAAGTATAATTGTAGGACCAAAATTTGTTTCTTCTATACCTATAGTTTTATTGATTGATATTAACTTTGAATTTAATTCCTTTTCTAATGAATTGTAAGCATTGGGTAGAGGTATTCCAAAATTTTTTGAAATTCTTAAAAATCTTTGAAAATATTCACGACAAACAGGAAGACTTTTTTTGGTTAGATAAAACTCTTCCGTACCTTTATACATACAACAATCGAAAACATCAGCATCTTTCATCGCTTCAATATGAAAATTATCTGTGTAAATATGTTTATCGGAATGGTTTGATACCATTTCACTTATTAAAGATATTTCTTTTTCAGAAAAACTACCATCTTTATTCAAAATATCTATTACCAAAGGAACTGCAAGACGAGCATGATCCCTATATGTACCTGTTTTAATGACATAATAGTCATGAAGGGCACCAGCAATCCTTGCTATATCTGATGGAAAGGCATTCTTTTCTGCCAGTATATGAATAATTGATTTACAGCTTGAACTATGTAACAATTCCCAGACACATGAGCTTTCTCGTTCATCATCTTTAATTGGTGAATTTAATATTTCTTTTACAACAAACCGTTCAATTCTTTCTACTCGGTTTAAGTAATCACCTTTAAAATGGTGGTACTCTTTACATATATGCATATATTTTTCCTCATTCATAATTATTTATAAAAAAGGTATTAAATGTTTAAATTGATAAAAACATTAAGACAATTTTTTAACATATCCTTTCGTTGCATTAACTTCAACGAAATCACCATCTTTAAAAACTGAAGTTGCATTACTCGTTCCAACAATACAAGGTATTTTAAATTCCCTTGAAACTATGGCTGCGTGGCAAGACATTCCCCCTTCATCAGTCACAAAAGCAGATGCTTTTAGCATATATTGTGTATATGATGGATTAGTAGTATGTGCAACAAGAATATCTCCATTTTCAATTTTCTCTAAATCCTTTTTCACTTTTACAATTTTCACCCTTCCTTTTATACATCCATTTTGTGCAGTCAGTCCTTTAACATCTGATTGAGCTATTTCTAAAGAAGTAGTAATATCACAATGCTCACATTCAAAATCAATTTTTCTTTTATGAAATTTTATAGAATCACCTACACATTTAATTTTTAGATCATCTGAACTAAAAAATAGCATAAAACCACATTTTCTTTCTTCAATATACGTAGGTACAGTTCTATTATCAAGAAATCTTATGATGTCAATTTCTTGAAGAAATGAAACATCTTCTATTTTGATAGACATTCTATCAGCAATTTCTTTGAATATCGAACATCGGGCATGGTACACTGATTGTCTACGATAATCATCTCTTAAGTCTTTGATATATGCGAGACTTTTAGCTGTTTCAATCATTTTTCTGTCTTCATCAGAGATCTTTAACTGCTCTAAAATTGATTCGTGAGATTGGGATTCAGGTAACCCTGTTTCATTATATTGAGTTATTTCTTCCTTAAATTCATCTATACTTTTTGGTGGATGGTGTATATCAAGACATTCTTTCCATTTAAATAGTTCGTATAAATTTTTTACATCATTAGGCGTTACCTTTCTTAGTCGTGCGGCTTTATCTTGTAATTCTAAAGTAGCAGCTTTTTTGACAGGTGCTAAAATTGAGGAAGAGTATTTATCTATCTCATCTTGATTCATATATTTTTTAAGAACTTCCTCAGCTTTTTCTACAAAAATATTACTTAAAATATAAGCTGTCCAAATAAAAGATGTATAGTTGACAGCATATTTTTGATATTTTAAATAGGTTTCCCTTAATTTACTATCTGAAAAAGTAGAAAAATTTAAAGGAGTCATATCAAGGCAATAGTTGAGATAATCCTTCCCTGATTTTATAAACATAGTCTCATAATCTTTAATATTATTTATAGTCCACTTCATACTCAAATAATATATTAGATTATCCCAGTCAGATTCATCTATATAACAAACTTCAAGATTACCTTCAGGAATGTATATTTGGTCCTTTATATGAAAAGGTATTAAATCGCCTACTTCCTCACTAAGTGAGCGTAATGATATTTCAGCATATTGAACACCATATTCACGAAAAAGTATTTTCTTCCACTTTTTTTCTAAACCCATAATTGGTCCTCCTTAATGGTTTTCATTGTTGTAATATGTCTTGTTTGAAGGATATAGATACTTGAAGCGATTGACCACTCTATGTCTTGAGGGGCTCTATAGTGGTTTTCTATTCTTTTCCCCAAATCTATAATATCCTTAAGCTCGTATCTAGACAATATTTCATTTTTGAGAATCTTTTTTTGTTTTATCTGATCATTTAGTTTATTAATAACGTAATAGTCAGGGATAATTTTACCCGCTACAAGATTTTCTCCTAGCCCCTCGGCTGATTCAACTATCATTTCACCATGTTTGTTAGTTGCTGGGTTCATAGTAAAAATAACCCCAGATTTTTTTGCATTAACCATTTTTTGAATTATTATAGCCATTTTTATTGTTTTATAATTGTATTTTTTCTTTAAAATATAAGCAACTGCATTTGGATTAAATAATGATGCATAACATTTTTTAATTATTTTAATTAGTGTATCAATATCACCTTTGATATTTAGAAATGATGAAAATTGTCCGGCAAATGCAGAAGCTTTGCCATCCTCACAAGTGGCGGAACTTCGTATTGCAACAGAATTATCAAGCATTCTATATGATTCATAAATATTTTTTTCGTCTTTTATAGAAAGTTGTGAAGAAATAATAGAATTTTTTATCTCTTCAGCTATATTATTTAATTTTATTGTATCATGATAATCAAAGCTATCAAGGAAATTGTCAATTAAACTAAGTATACAATTCTTTTCAAGAAAAGAAGTGAAAGTATTAGTTGTAATGACAAATCCATCAGGAACTGGAAACTTATTGCGATATAATTCACCTAACTGCAAAGCCTTGCCACCAACAAAACTGGCTTTATGATCATATAAATCTCTTAACCAAATTATGCGATTACTCATAAAAATTCCCCTAACAAGTATATATTACGATATTTTGATATTTTTTATATAATATAATATAACTTAATTTACTAATGTACTTAACAAAACAAATAATGGCAGACATAAAAAATTTTATAAGCAAGTTAACTTTATTAAATAAAAGATGTATATCGGTCAATTAGTGTAAAAACTTAAATTATTTAGTTCATACAACATAATATAATTGATTTGAAACAGAATATTTTTATTAATATTTCAATATGCTTCGTTATTGTTAAAAATTTAAAAAATTGTGTGATCTATAAAGGCTCAATCTCACTTATACCTGTATCAAGTATTACGGGAAGAACGATAATAATTTTTCTTTTTGTGAGCTTTATATTGTTTTGACATCAAATAACCGGTTATGTGGATACACACCCACCCACCACCACAAACTACCAAGAATTCCGTAGAATTCCGGGGCAGGTTTAATAGGATTTCAATCTTTTTAATAAACTGTTCCTTTTCCAATGGTCGGTCTGTTCTTTCTTGTTTTTGAAATAATTTTATTTCGAATGCAGCTCACCAATTATCTCCACAGACTTTGGTCTATGTCAATAATATACAGTGCTTCTTGATTGTTCAGGTACGATTTTCATGAGCTATGGTTGATGTCAGAGATTCAAACTGTCGTATAGATAGTTATTCAATAGTCATCATCACGCCCTTTGCTTAATGTCAGTGATTTAAATTGTTCATCACATTTCACTCAACTGCCAATTTCAGTGGACACTGCTCCTTTTTTTTGTGTTTTATTGAATTTCAGCTCAATAGCCTTTGTCAGTGGATTTCAAAATCGTCCTTTTAAAATTTGTTCACAATCAAACTTTTAGCACAGTCTATATTTTGTTACATAATCTAAACGTACAAAATTGGGAGTATAACAAATAGGTGACCGGACTCGTATAATACAATTATTCTGGGTATTATACGACAAATATGCTATTAAGCATTTTCAATTTTACGAATTAAATTAAAAGA
>Ga0272440_1004226_pt1 | contig 10385 bp, 4 predicted proteins | sample SSMMMBAug17_FD_192440 | JGI IMG/M metagenome (GOLD analysis project Ga0272440, IMG submission 192440) | Marine sediment archaeal communities from Little Sippewissett salt marsh, Falmouth, MA, United States - SSM-MMB-Aug17 | ecosystem: Environmental > Aquatic > Marine > Wetlands > Sediment ... | reverse complement strand
TAATATAGGTCATATCATTTACAGCATCATTGCCATCAGGGGTGACACCGCCTAATGTAATGGCCTGATTGGATGATGATCCACCAAAAAGATAGTTTCCAATATCCGGAATTAATGGCAAGTGATCTGTCATGCGCATAAAAAAATCAGCAATTAATTCTATGGTACTATTTAGATAGATCGTTTTTTCTTCTGCTGTGTTCAACCGTTTCATATCCATTTCAAAAAATGGCTGTAACCACTGATCCAATCGGCCTAAAGAATGACCAGTATTTGTATTTTCCATATGTTGTGCTATCCACAGAATCCAATACGAGCAGACAGCTTCATACAAGCTTTGAGCCGGTTTGGCAGGAACTCTTTCACATGCATCAGCCATGCGTAACAGTTCCTTTTTTCGAATTAAAGTATTTGTTTTATGAGCCTGGCGTCTGGCTTCAATCGAAAGATTTTTCGCATATGCGTTAACACCTTCCAGCGTTAATATCATTGCATTCAATGTATGTTGTTGATCTTGAGCTATATCCGGTTGATTCATACGCGACTGAATTCGTTGAATCATCGTTAATGTGCCATTGGTTAACATCACTGGAAAATCAGGTATGGTATGAGATAACCCAACGGATTTCCAACAAAAATACGCTACCCATCGTTCTTCAATTGTGGTTGCCTGAAGAGGACCAAAATTGTTTCTGACATACTCACGAAATGTTCGATTAATCCAAAATGGAAAAATGCTGTGAAGTGCTTTTCGGGTTTCGTTGGACACTTTGTATGGATTCAGAATTCTGTTTTCAGATATCAGTAATTCAGCCCAAAATGCAACCCCCTGTGCATCTGGATAAACGACGACACCAGTTGGTAAAACCCCAGTTGTGGTTCCTGGAAGTAAAGCATCATTAGAAATAAGCGGTTTTTTGTTGTTCATTAAATAATTAAATGCATGTCCTTGCCTGAGTTCCGGATTCCACGGGTTATTCTTGTTATCTGTTTCAAAGCCATTTTCAATATACCATTCTGTTAATAACTGCGGTCTTTCTGCACAAACTTCTGGTATTGCCGTATGATGAATATCCAGCATTTTTTGGATACGTGGGAAATCGTCAATGGTGTATGAAGATAAATAGGGATCAGTTAAAAAGTGAACCGAAGGATCATTTTCAGCAGTTGCTTTTATTTGCTGATCCCTTTTTGACAATAATTGTTTTTGGCTTTTTTTTGACGTCTTTTCGATATAGGTTTGATTGAGTTTATTATTTTTCTCTTTAGATTTTTCAAGCGTATATATTTGAAAGCGGTTAAGAAGGATTGATAAATAGTAATTAAACAACTCAAGATAAGCAAGATTCCCTTTTGCAACCAATTTGTTTTGAAGCATCATTATTAAGACTTCGTTAGGAGGTAATGTGAGCATATCTTTTAAAATCTGACCATTTTTAGCACTCAGAATCACATCGGCATCAGATGGAATAGTTGTTTGAACAGAAATATAGCCATTGTTAAAAATTAATGATTTGCTGAGTGCATTGTCATGTGTTTTGATGCCTACAGAAAAGTTAATCCACTCACCATTGCTATCTTTCATATACGCACGATAGAAAGGTAAGTAATTAAAACAAAAAGCAAAGGTAGATAGTAATGCATGAGCCGATACATTATATACCTGATTGGATATATTATATAATTGATTTGTTATCATATTCATGATTACCTCCTTATTGGTTATCTACATTTTCTGAAAAAATGTTGGCTTAGAAATGCGCTAAAAAAAAATTTCCCATTCTTAATTTAAATTTTCGGTTCTGGTTTATAGAGACAAGTCATGCCTTGTCTTTACGATCGATATCCCCGAAACGTACAATTGCAAATGGGGAACTTATTTTTCGAGCATTCCTTACTTAACATATTCTAAAAAACGATAAGTTTCAAATATCAATCAATGTCGTATTCTTTTATTTTTCTAAAAAGAGTTCGGCGATCGATACCCAATATATTTGAAACTTTAGACCTGTTCCATTTATGGCATTCCAATAATTGAGTAATATATTTTTTTTCAACAATCTTCAAGACATCCTTTAATTGCATTTCATTTTCTGGAATAACAGGTTCAGAAAAATCGGGTTTTTCTTTTATAGAGCGTTCATTGCTTAATGGCGAAGGAATGAATTCTTTGAGGGTGATATAACGTTGAACCGTATTTTCAAGTTCACGAACATTTCCTTTCCAGTATTGTCGTTGCATTGATTTCATAATATTTGACGGGATTACAATTGATGAATCATCTTCAGCATATTTTTGCATAAAATTTTGCACCAGCAATGAAATATCTTCACGTCGATCTCTTAAAGGCGGCAGGTAAACAGGTATAATATGAATTCGAAAATAAAAATCTTCACGCATGTTCCCATTTTTGACCATTTCTTTTAGATCTTTGTTCGTTGCGGCAATAATTCGAAAGTCACAAGGAATGAGATCACTGGTACCAAGAGGCATATATCCACCACCATCAATCACTCTTAACAATTTCGCTTGCATGTTTAAATTGATTTCACCGATTTCATCAAGAAAAAGTGTCCCGCCATTGGCCATTGCAATTAACCCGGGTTTATCCGATATAGCACCCGTAAAAGCTCCTTTTTTATAACCAAAAAATTCGCTTTCAATAAGGTTATCAGGAATAGCTGAACAATTAACAGGAATAAATTTGTTTTTGTTTCGTTTGCTTAACTCATGGATTGTTTTTGCAACCAGCTCTTTGCCTGTTCCTGATTCCCCAAAGATAATAATATTGGCATTGGACAAAGCCGCTTTGAGGATAATTTCATAAACCTTTCTCATTGCAGGACTTTTTCCAATCATAGGTCCAAACTGGCTAACTGATTTTAGCGATGACAATAATTGGCTATTTTCTTCTCTGAGATTGGCTTCACTGACACGTAAGGCTTCTTCTTGAGATTTTCGGTCATTAATATCAATAATGGTCGCCTGTTTTTGAATCACTTCTCCCAATGAATTTCGAACGGGTACATGGATAATGTAATACCATCGACCATCCATTGGATTTTGCATTTCATGTCTGAGCGTTTGCCCCTTAAAAACAATCTCATGCCTGCACCAGGAACATTTTTGATCCAGGTCATAAAGAACCTTGTAACATAATTCTCCCTCAGCATTTCGGCCCACATGATCTTGTAATTTTTTATTCATAAATGTCATGTGAAAGTGTTTGTCGCAAGTATAGATAAAACCATCAAACACTTCTATCAATTCACGAAATCGGGATTCACTTTGACCTAATGCTTCAGTTTGTTCTTTAAGACGAGCAGTTCGCCTTTCTATCTCATTTTCAAGGTGCTTCCGGTATTTATTATTTTCCATTATCAACCGGTATCGTTCAAGAGAGCGGCAGACAGCATTTTCCAGAATAGCCATGTTATGGATCGGTTTTGTAATATAATCGACGGCTCCAAGTTGTAAAGCTTCAATGGCATCTTTCAATCCACCAGCCCCAGAAATAATGATTACAGGTGTATCTGGCGATTCTTTATGTATGATATCAAGAAGTTCAAGACCATCCATTTCTGGCATTCGTAAATCTAACAATACCAAATCAACTTTATATACATGAAAAGTATCAAGACCAATGAGAGCATTTTCAGCAACAATGACCTGAAAACCACTATCTTCCAGATAGGTTCGAATGCTGTTTCGAATCATCTGGTCATCATCAATAAGCAATATGGTTGATTGATTTGGTTTCATGAAGTTCTTTCAATGATGAGTTATGGGCAACCATACGATAAACCGGGCACCTTTTCCAGGTGATGATTCAACCCAAATTTTTCCCTGATGATGATTGACGATAATAAAGTATGATACCGATAATCCAAGGCCACTTCCATCCCCTACTTTTTTTGTTGTAAAAAAGGGTTCAAAAATTTTTTGATAAATGTTTTCATCCATTCCAGGTCCATTATCGGTTATTTCTAATTGAATCCCATTCTCTTTATGGTATAAACGAATGATAATCATTGGTTTTGTATGGTCACCAGGTCTTTTTTTGACTGCGTGAGCGGCATTTTTCAGTATATTCAGAATAACCTGTTGAATTTCAGAAGGTTCGCAATGAACATCCGGCATATTATCAGCATAATCCTTTATAATATTAATATCTTGAAAGTCATATTTCTTTTTGAGTTCATAGTCCTTTGATGCTAAAGAAATACTTTTTTCAACGGCATCAATTAAAGAAACATTCCGCATATGATTGATATCGTTACGACTAAAATTAAGCATCAATTTAATAATTTCAGCAGCTCTTGTGCCTGCATTTCGAATATCATCAAGTAAAACGTCAATATTTCGTTCTTTAATATACTGCTGAACGTTGTACAGTTCAATATCTGATTTTTCAGCACTGGCCTTATTTGCAGAAATCTCTGGTGAAAAACGTCGGATAATATTTTGAGTGTTTTGAATAATCACTCCCAAAGGATTATTCATTTCATGAGCAATACCTGCAGCAAGTCCTGCAATTGATTTCATTTTTTCAGTCAGCACCATAACTTCTTCCATTTTTATTCGAGCCGTCATATCATTGCCAATGCATAGATATTCAATAATTTTTCCCTTGTCATTGATAATTGATTTTGATGTCCATAAAATCGAAACTTTTTCACCTGTTTTTTTTACATTCACAAGAACATTGTTCATATTCTGTTCAATATCACTTGCAATATGGCCTAAACGATTGGATAAATTGATCTTATCAGGTGCGCCATAAGGAATAATTGTATCTGTAATTCGTTTTCCAATCATTTCATCTTCTGAGTAGCAAAAAAAATTAATGGCATATTGATTGATAAAACTGACATATCCCTGTGGATCAATGCGTAAAATAATACTATTGGAATTTTGAACGAGTTCTCTGTAGTTTCTTTCGCTTAATCGAATCTTTTCCTGTGCTTGTTGTCGTTCTTTTATCTCATTTTTTAATTGATGCGTTGCTTTCTCTAATCGATCCATAAATGAATTAAAATACCTTGCTAATTCTCCTATTTCATCTGTTGAATGTATATTCATTCTTATTGAAACATCTGCTTTTTTGTCTTCGGAAAGATGATGAATAAATTCATGCAATGGTTGAGTAATGGATGAACTTATCCAAAATGTAATGGGAAGAAAAAGCAACAAAGAAATGCAAATGATCATGATCATGCCATAACGCATCGTCGACAGTGGTGCATATACTTCGTTTAAATTCATCACACAGGCAACAATCCATCCCAATTCAGGAATTTCTTTAAACAGGACGTAACATTTCGTATACTGACCATTCTGGCGAGGGATATCAAATAAGCGTTTTCCATTTTTTTGTTGAAGAATTGTACTGACAAATGCCTTATATTGAGGGTGATAATGATTATAGATATGAGTGGCGTTTGATTGTTCAATCATCGGGTTACCTTTAATATCAAAAACCTGTGCGTAACCTGTTTGTGCAAAACGTAATGTCCGAATGCTTACCCGAAAGTCATCCATATTGATTAGATAATGAAATTCTTCACGATAGGATGAAGCAGATATAATCCAGTCCCAGGGTTTAAAATAGGTCATATACAAGGCTTTAGGCCGTGTTTTTAACTCCCCTGGATTTTTCCATTCATATTCTATATAACCTTTTTTTCTTTTTTTTTGATAACGAATAAATTCGTGTTTTGATAGATTCTTATGAATTAATTCCTCATTAGGATGAACCAGTATATTTCCCTGACTGGATAAGCAATAAACATAACCTGTGGTTCCTATTGTCTGACTTAACAACAATGATGTTGCGTTTGAGCGCGCCTCTTGCTCTGACATTAGTCCTTTTTGGTATTGATTATAGAAATAAACGACGATTTCATAATTTTGTTGAGCGATTGTTTGTAAATGGCCTTTAATCATTACAGATGCTGTTGTTTGAATCATATTAAGAATGGTTATGCTGGTATTGGTCAATTCGCTATCCATCCGGTATTCAATTGATTTCGCAGCAGTTATGTAAATAATAGCAGTACACAGCGTAACTGTTGCTACAAACGCTGCTGCAAAACTGATAAACATTTTATAGCGAATGCGTAGATTGGAAAACAACCGATTTTTTGGGGTCATGTTTTTAGCGTTCATAAACGGATATTATTCTTTATTGATCTCTAATACTCAGAAGTTATTCTTTAACCTAAGGCTTGCTTCATTTTTATCTCTTCGATTTTCAGGAGCAAATTGAGGTACTGAATTCTCATCAATCGTTAAAACATGCTTTAGCGTTTTTTGGGCAAGGTCTTTTTGACCCAATTTCATATATAAATCTGAAAGAAAAATGTGACTTAATGTAAAATTGGGATAATTACTGATGGCATCTTTTAGATATTTTTCTGCAATTTGTAAACTTTCATCTTCTGCTCTTACAAAATCAGGAATACCTAATATAATTTTTGCGCCTAATCTTTGCGGCCCACCATGATAATAAAATTGATCATGCGTCATTACAAATGCATTTCTTCTTTTGGCATCATCAATCACAGATTTTGAAGTTTTGACAATCACTTCATCAATATACGCAGCATCGTTGGTCGCATGCCAAAAATTTCCCTCAATACTTTCAGGATTAAATTCACAAAGCTTTGCAGCGTATTCTCTTCCGGTTTCATAAGCTTTCATGCGTTGTTTTCTATACCACATTCCATCACTCATATTGTTACCTTTCCAAAAATGAGCAATTGAAAGGCGTGAGAGAATCAGTTCATCTTTCGGTGAAAGGGATAGTGCCTTTTCATAGGTATCAATACATTTTAAAAGTGTTTCTTGAATATCTCTATGTTGCCAATACTTATCTGCTTTTGATTTAAGCATTTCTAATTCATCAGCAGCAGCCAATGTTGTAATAATGGTTAATAAAATAGTGATAAAAAAACAAATATTTTTCATTTATTCCTCCCAATCAATGATTTATTAAAATATTAAGCTATAATGCACGATCCAGACTTCGGTATTGAATCGCCTCAGCAATGTGTTGAGGTTGAATATCTGACGATTGATCCAGATCTGAAATAGTCCGAGCAATTTTGATGATACGATGAAAGGCTCTGGCAGATAAACCCAATCGATCTGATGCTGTTTCCAAAAGGCCATAAGAGGACTCATCAAGATGGCAATGCGCCTGGAGTAGTTTTTGAGACATTTGTGCATTGCAATGGATTCTTTCTCCTTTAAACCGATTGGCTTGAATCTGACGCGCATCAGCCACCCGTTTACGAATCATTTCTGATGTTTCGTTTGAAGATTCATTTTTTAATTCCTTATATGAAACTGCCGGAACATCAACATGTATATCAATTCGATCCATCAGGGGTCCCGATATTTTACTTCGATAGCGGTGTATCTGTGTAGATGAGCACTTACAATCGTGATTAGGATCACCTAAAAATCCACAAGGACATGGATTCATCGCAGCTATCAGTGTAAAAATACTGGGATATGTGACACTGATAGCTGCACGTGAAATAGTGACCGACTGATCTTCAATAGGTTGGCGAAGCACTTCCAATACGTTCTTTTTAAATTCGGCCAGTTCATCCAAAAATAAAACGCCATTATGTGCGAGGCTCACTTCACCAGGCCTTGGAGAATGACCACCACCGATTAAGCCAGCATCTGATATCGTATGGTGAGGCGAACGAAATGGTCGTTCTGAAATAAGCGCATCTGATTTTTTTAACATTCCAGAAACACTATAAATTTGAGTTGTTTCAATGGCTTCATCAAAAGTAATTGGGGGAAGTATGGTTGATAAACGTTTTGCCATCATGGTTTTTCCCGAACCAGGCGGACCAATCATAATAACATTGTGACCACCAGCAGCAGCAACTTCAAGAGCCCGCTTGACATGTTCCTGACCTTTAACTTCAGAAAAATCAATGCCACCTTTTATCTTACGCGAAAATAACTGTTGAACGTTCACAGATGCTGGAGGAATATCAATTAAGCCTCTACAATAATCAACCAGTTTACGTAAGTGATCAATACCAATAACCTGAATACCTTCAATTACCGCAGCTTCATGCTGATTCGCTTTTGGAAGTATAACACCTTTCATCCCAGATTTTTGAGCCTTCAAAGCAAGCGGGAGAGCACCAGTTACTGGTTTAACTCTACCATCTAATGATAATTCACCTAAAAAAAGGTATTGATCAAGAAATTCCCAGGCAATCACTTGCGTTGCCGCAAGAATACCCGCCGCAATCGGTAAATCAAAACCTGTACCTTCTTTTCGAATATTTGCAGGAGCAAGGTTGACTGTTATTCTTTCATAAGGAAAAGAATAACCTGAATTTTGAATTGCTGACTTGACGCGATCTTTACTTTCTTTAACCGCTGCCTCAGGTAGACCAACCATTGTAAAAGCAGGTAAACCCGAAGAAATATCTACTTCTACTTCGACAATATGTGCATCGATACCAATTATCGCACAAGATAGAATTTGAGATAACACACTTTATTCCTTTATATTAATAATTATCTCCTTTAGTTGTATATTGAAAGAACGTTTCATATCCCTTATGAATATATATATTAATGTAATTTACAAATCAAGTTTGTTTATTAAATGGCATTTCCTCTTTAGTAGGAATTTCTTTTGAGCCAAATTCAAAGTATATAATTTCCCCCAAAATTTAGACAGAGGCATTAAAATCAGTGTGCCCTTTCGGTAAATCTGCATAAATCAATTGTTTTATCAATTTTTCATTTTCTTCGTACGTTCCTGTAAAAATTAGTGTATACACCTTGTTCATATAACCGATATTCAAGTTTTTAATTCCTGACAGATAAAATAATAATAAATCAAATTGTTATATCGAATGATTCATTGACAAAATAATTGAATATCCGCATAATGGTTCAATCCCATTTCGTTGTAAAATATGGTGTGCTATATTCACCCCGAAGGTGCAACTTTTTTGTTGCACCTTTTTTAACAAGGATGATGCAAATGTCTAAAATATACATATCCTCAACATACGAAGATTTAAAAGATCATCGTGAAGCGGTTTATAAAACTTTAAGACAATGGCGACATGATGTTATTGCAATGGAAGATTATGTGGCATCTGATGAGCGGCCATTGGATAAATGCTTAACAGATGTGTCTCAATGCGATGTATATATTGGTTTGTTTGCCTGGCGGTATGGCTATACTCCTCCGGGGAATGAGAAGTCAATTACCCAATTGGAATATGAATGCGCCCAAAAAACCAACAAAAAATGCTTTATTTTTCTGTTACATGAAGATGCCGATTGGAAAATAAAGTTTTGTGATGCCAATAGAAGCAAGATTGATCAACTTAAAAACAAACTTAAAACAGATCATATGGTTCAATTTTTCAAAACAGTTGATGATCTCAAAGCCAGGGTATCTGCATCATTAAAAGATATTCCTTCAGAGGGTTCAATACATCAGCCTGATATTGATGAACCAGAACTTAAAGCCAGTTATCTGAACCGCGTAATGACCGAATCCAGTCGTGTATCCCTTTCTGGTATTGATCCTCAAACAACACGCGAAAATCGTGAAGAACTGAATTTAGGGTCTATATATACCGCATTGTTGACCCAACAATCGGATCAACAGGATCATTTCAAAGACAAACAACGTCAGCCATTGTCGGCGCTTGAAATGTTGAATAAACATCAGCATATGGTGTTATTGGGTGATCCCGGCAGCGGCAAAAGTACATTTGTGAATTTTGTAGCCTGGTGTCTGGCAGGTGAAGCCATTCAAAACCGCTATGCCAATATTGAAAAACTCATTGCACCTTTGCCGGATGATGACGGTAAAGACACTGATCAAAAACAGCCATGGGATCACGGCCCCCTGGTGCCTGTGCGAATAATATTAAGGGATTTTGTAGCCTGCAATCTTCAGACGAATCCGCATAAAGCCTGCGCTGACAGTCTGTGGCAATTCATAGAAAACAGCCTCAAAGAGGCATCATTAGAGAAATATGCCCCACTGCTCAAAAAAGAATTACACAGCAAAGGCGGTATGATATTGCTGGATGGGCTTGATGAAGTGCCTGAGGCCAATAATCGTCGTGTTCTGATGAAAAACATTATCGATGAATTTAAATCCACCTTTCACAACTGTCGAATTCTTGTAACCAGCCGAACATACGCCTATCAACAACAGGATTTTCGAATCAAGGGGTTGACAGAAGTTGTATTGGCAGCATTTACATCCGGTCAGATACGACGATTTGTGGACATGTGGTATACCCATATTGCTGAATTGAAACGTAAAAGCGAATCAGATGCCAAAGGCCGTGCTGAATCCTTGAAATATGCCA
>Ga0272440_1004225_pt1 | contig 10386 bp, 4 predicted proteins | sample SSMMMBAug17_FD_192440 | JGI IMG/M metagenome (GOLD analysis project Ga0272440, IMG submission 192440) | Marine sediment archaeal communities from Little Sippewissett salt marsh, Falmouth, MA, United States - SSM-MMB-Aug17 | ecosystem: Environmental > Aquatic > Marine > Wetlands > Sediment ... | reverse complement strand
GTACAACAACAATTTGTACCAGCCTGTAAAAAAATCAAAAAAAAAGCGCATCAACAGGATTGATGCGCTTAATATATTTGCGACCTCTAAAAGTGTTAACTACTTTTTAGCGGATATGAAGGATGCCGTCTATATTATATTGCTGTATCAGAAATTTACAATTCCCAAATGCTGAGTGGCTACATTTGTAATATAAAGAGTTGCGAGATTCTATTTTAAAAAATTCTCCAAAAAAATTTTTATCAGTCTTAAAAGTTGAATTGTCTTCGGATAATATTTTAATTGTTGAAGAAATGACATATAAATATTCATCACTAGCAATGGCAGCCCCATTTATTTGAAGGTAAAGAAAAGTAAAGCAGAACAGTAGAACAAGAATTCGGTTGGTAATCATTGTTATGTATCCTATAAAATGAAAACTATTATTACGGCAAATATTCAAGTGGTACCCATGCATATCGTTTTTGGTTATCATTTACTTTTTCTTTACCTCTCTTGGGTAACGGCTGTTCAAGAGAAAAGAAATAAAGTATGGGAGTTTGGGTATCATTCCAAATATATGTTTGGTCTGCTTCATCCCAACCTTCTTGTTTAAGAATAGATTCTCTTGTAACTTGCTCAAGTAATATGAGTTGCTCTTCTAAATATCGTCTGAAATCTTTTCTTTTAACTCCACTTTGCATTACCTCGTCTTTTAACTCTTCTAAACTTTTATTCAAAAATGGAGTATTGATTGGTATACCAATCTTTTTTAAGATAAAATCAGTTATATTTTCATTTTTTTTGATTTTATCACCAGTTAACGATTTTACAACTCTATATATGACAAGATCAAATTCTTCTTCTGATTCTGGTTCATAATATTTTATTGCGTCAGATAACGTTTGCATTTGGACTTTTATAGCTTCAAGATCTTTTTTTGTCATCAATACTTTTTTAGCAATTTGCTCTTGCTCACAACTATTCTCAGATTTGATAAAACAAATCTGGCATACTTGAGTAGCATCAAAAACATTCTTATCAATATTATATCGATCAAGAATTTTTTGATCAAAAACACTACGATACATTCGTCCTAAACCACTATCAGTTTTGATATACACTTGTTGTTGCTGAGCAGAATTCATTTTACTATATCCCGCGTTTCTGATGTCTATCAATCTTTCATGTATATATTGGAAATCTTTAATGCTATTATGAATTCCAGATAAAATAGCATCTGAAGTATTGTCATATATCTTTTTTAATTTTCCAAAACCTTGATTATTTAATATAATATTCTCTATCTGTTTTTTAAAAGCCTGATTATATTTTTTTTTATCATTTGTAATATTTACCTGTATGGCATGAAGTGTAATGCCCTTACGTTTCAATTGTTGTCCAATTTTTTCAGAAGAAAATTGACGATCCTGAGGATATTGATCGTATTGTTCATGATTGCCATGGTCGCCTAAAAGTAAGATAAATTTTTCACCTTCTGATACATCTTTCCAATTAAGACGTTCTAATGTTTGATTAATACCATAGAATAATGCCTCAGGATAAGTACCTGCACCCCAATCTAATTGATTACTATATACTTTAATGGAATTTAATGCATTTAATAATTGATTTCTATCTTTTGTAAATTTACTCTTGAGTTCATATATTTTTTTACCATCAGGGTAATCCCTATATACAGCAACAGCAATTTGGGAACGTATTTCATTATTTTTGATATACTGATTAAAAAATGACCTGATCGCTTCTTTTACATTGTCAATGTGATTTCTCATACCCTTTGTTGCATCAATGAGTAAAGCTATTTGGATTTCATTATTTTGTATAATTTGCATAATTTTATTAACTTCAGTTGATACATAATTCGCATTATATATCTTACCCTTTTCACCATATGCATTACCAATAAAAGCAATTTTATAATAATCCCCATTATTCCTTTTTTCAATGACAGGATATCTATTTGCATAATGAGGCAACTGATATTCAGTATCATCTTCATTCAGTTTATCTAAGTCATTCTTTTGTTTCTTTGATAAGAGATGACGTTCACTCAAAAAAGCTTTGCCTAATTCACATTTCTTTCTTATTGAAAAGTTGCTTTTATTAAATTCAACTCCAATACGATTATCCCACTTAACAACATGTTCCCGGTCAATCCATCCAACAATAACAGCATCAGAATTAGATTTAACAATTCGATCAGTTCTGGCTACGAGAATGGCATTATCAACTTCTGCAAAGATAAATCGGACTTCAAAAATTGAAATTTTCCCGAGAGGTTCGTTTTGCAATTGCGGGTTGTCATAGTATTCTATATCAGTTTCTGAAGACATATTCTGTTTAAATTTTTTTACGACAAGTGCCTTTTTTGTTATTTTCGAACTTTCTTGTGTTTTCGCATAGATATAGGTTGAACGAAATGGACTGATAATAAATTTTGTATCTTTATGATCATTGTTAATAAATAATAAGCCTTCTTGTGGATGAGAAATTTTAGAGTAATTACCTTCACTTCCTTTAAATTCAAATGAATTGCCAAAAACTCTATTGGTCAGACGAAATATTGGTGATCCAGGAATAGCGTTTTTATAAAATTGAAGTGATGATGATATTACAACAATAAACCTGTCGTTCGCATTTAAATAATTACTTTGAATTAACATTAATATTAAAGATACAAGTACACACATAAACTTTTTCATTTTTTCACCTTTAGTTAAAAAGTCTTGAAGAAAAGATATCGTAATTTGTGTCCTCAAAGTTATTAAAATTAATATTTATTACTTTGATAAAAGGATGTGTTTGATTTATTTGAGCAGGTATATTTCCGATATGTCGAAAAATCTGTGGAGATACAATATTAAGAAAATAAAGTTTATTGATTCCTGAAAAATTTTTAAACTTTCCTAAGATATTCCTTTTTGTCCTTATTGCTCCCAAATATATAATGTCAACCACTGATGATGTATTTTGAATATCTAATCTATAATCATCAATCAATAAATTGTTATTCCAATTATAATTTTGATGTTCATAATGTCGTTTTTCATGAAATAAATGCTGAATAGTTCTTTCATAATTAGCGTTCGCTTCTAATAACAGTGAATTAGCATAACGCACAAAAATTTTATTGTAGATATTATCCTCTAAAAGTTTTGCTAAAAAGTGTCTAAATTTTCTATCTATTGAGTTTATATATTTATCTTTTCTATCATCAACTGGAAAAGTTCCTCTATATGAGGTTGTATATTGTAATGGATAATATACAATTAAAATTTTGTTCATATTATCTTTTAGATAGAATTCGCCAAGAATTGTTTTCTGTGGGTTGTTGATAATAGAATTAAAATAAACTATAGAGTACTGTCTACTTAGAGAGGCAGGTAATTTATAATTATTAAAAAATTGTTCCAAATGATCAGGTTGGTTGTGTAATATTTTTTTTGAAGAATTTGATAGGTACGTATTTCTCAAACCCGGATCAACACTTATTTCATAAGGGGTATTGCTATAGTAAATTTGCATTACTCTACTTCTTGATGGGTAAATCGTTAAACTTCTTTCTTCTCTAAATAGTTTTTTATAAAACTTAAATTTAATTTTAAAATAATCAAATCTCGGAGTAACAATATATGTATAAAGAAAAGGTGTATGAGTATCATCTTGAGGATTAAAAGAATATTTTGTTAATTCCTGTGGTATTGATATTTCTGCTTGAATAGGGCCTGAAATATAATTTGCATAATCGGGCTTTTTTGCTCCAAAACTTGCTCTAATGGATGAATTGTCCATGATTTTATTATTAGGTGAAGTTAATCTATTGAAATCATTATTGAAATCTTTTATAAATAGACTATTGTTTCGATAAACACGATCAAGAACAAATTTAGCATATCCTTTACTGAATGTAATTCTGATTGTTTCGTTATCGGGTGTAGCTTCAATTGAATAGTCTCTTATTAAATATTTCTTCCAGTTTTCCAATAAATTTACTTTTTGATTATTCAATTTTTGAAATGTAGTGCATCTTATTTTATTATCAATGATTTCATCATCTGATGTAAATAAATGCATATATTCACTTGAATTTGAATGGGCAATTACAAATTCTTTAGGAAGAAAAGTGATTTTTAAATGTGTCGGATCAATGTTTATTCGTATAAAATTTCTTAAATTTGAATCTATTAATTCTCTCAACTCACCAGAAGGGTCGCTATTTTCAGTATGATAATCTTCACCGATAGTTAAATCAATAAAATCAGGGCAGTTAATCAAAGTATCCTGTAGAGTTTGAAATGTTCTAATTATTGCTCTTCTATCATATGAATAGGTGTCTGAACCAGCTATTTTAGAAAAAAAATATGTAATATTTGGAGAACAAACTATTTTTCTTAAAGAGTCTTCTCCAGATATAACACTTAAGGCATTTCTGTCATTTAGAAGTAGCTTAAGATTAGAAGAAGAGTCTTCAGAATATTCTATATTATTACAGTCATTTATAAATGTATTTTTTAGCCTTTCATTAGAAAATTGAATTATTTCTTTATGCTCAACAAGCGTAATAGAAATTAGTCTTTCTGTTGTGGTTGTTTGATCGTCCCTTAAAAATTCAAAAATATGACCACGTCTTTTTGCCAAAAAATAATGACTTTCTGGCAAATTATTATTAACAATTTGAATTAAAGTCTCTATATAATCAATAAAAGTTACTTCACGATTAACATTGATTGGTGGCAAACCCCTTATTGTTTCCTTATCTGAATTATAAAAATCCAATGATAATACATCTGGAACTGAAGTATCCACTTGTAGATTCTTTGGAATCATTGTATAAATATTAGCATCATTACTAATATTTATAAACTTATCAAAAGGATGTTTAAATAGTTTTTCTGATGTTATATCAACATCATTTAATGTAAAAGAGATTAAATCAAAAAATCTATCAGAAGAAACAGAAACATCAGAAGTAAAATTTATGTTTGTATTTTTAATGTTATTAAGTAAAAATAATGTATCCATTCTACTTGGAATTCTATTCTTAGAAATTCTTAGAATTTTTTGTGAAGTTTCCGCTATAGGTTGAGATATACTGAAATTTAACTTTAACTCTTCATTAGCTCTTCTTCCTCTCCATTGAAGGCTTTGAATACTTCTATTTAATCTTAGCTCTATTTGATTAGAACTTATACATCTTGCATAGACAACTATACCAGTTATCGACATTAAATCATTACATAGATCATTACATGCTCCACGAAACCCACGACTTCTTGTCATAAAACCATCTTCGAATGTTGGACTAATTCGAATTATATTGTTTGTAATGATGACATTTTTGGGACTATTATAATATATTCCTAATAATATCGTCCGACTAAAGATAAAGTCCAATGTATTTTCATTTTTTATTACTTCAATGTTTCCTGAATCTGAGCGATAACTTTCGGCACCGACATTTAAACAGGCTATAAAATAGAACAAAATTAATATAAAAATTTTTATTGCTGTCTTAATCATATTTTCACCTCATATTTCATATAAATTTTTAATTTTTATTATAATTATTGAATATTTGATTTATTCATGTGAAACAAATATTAAAAAAGCCATATCGCTTGAATCAATTTTATCTTTTTTATACTGAAAAGAATCGTTAATTTGCATAACATAAAATTTACTTTTTTCATAAGTAGGTTTTGAAATATAGAGTCTTTTACTAAAAATATCCACGGGTAACTTCTGCCCTTTTTTCAAGTGATCAATTAGAATGCTCAAATCATCGGCAGTTGGTAATAACCACGTTCTATGGCAGTCTCTAATAGATTTAGCTATAGAAACTGGAGTTCTAAGATTATATGATATGTCGTCGTAAAGTTGATCATAATGAAAATACTTGAATAAGAACAAACGTCCGCCTAATGTCAAAGATAAATCCCCACACTTTACTGGTGGAAGAAAATCTTCATCTTTAACAAATTGGTTATTTTGTACAGGTTCAAAAATTATGATATCCTCCTGGACAATTGAAGATTCACTCCTATTAAGTTCTTTTCGGGGGTTAAATATATTGAGCTTATTAGCAGTTGTATTATGTTTTGTAATATTCCTTTTTGAAGTAACCTTTTTATTATTTGCACTATCCACTAGTATTTTCTTTTTATCCTTCAATTCGCAAATTTCTTTCCATAAATCATTCAAATCAACCAGGTGTGAATCAAATGACTGTGGATGTAAATCTGAGTTCGTATAAATTTCTGTCTCAAGCTTCAATACAACATATCCTATTCTATACTTACCTTGAGCAATCGCTAAGTCTGAAAAAATTGATAAAGTTTTATATTTTTTTAGTAATTCTATAGAAGAGCTTTGTTCTTTTACTAAAAATCCATTTTCCACTGTTGACTTAATAGTTTCACGAACCATGTTACATCGACTATCAATAGAAACAAGTATATTTTTAATCAGTCGAGAAAAATGCCTGATTGGTTTTTCATTCTCCTGTTGAAACGAATTGCCAATATCATATAGATGAAATTTAAAAATATTAATAATTTTAAAAATCAAGTCGTTAGAAATTTGATTCATCTGATTTAAAGTCTTTTTGGCACTTTCATACTTTTCTTTTGCTAATTTAGTCCTACTGGTGATATCTGATTTATGTTGTTCAATGTTGTCTTTTTGAACTCTAATTTCATCGCGTTGATAAGATATACTTTTGTTAATTTTATTGATTTCAAAGATAAATTTTTGAAAAAGATCGTTTCTGTTATTGTATACATCCTGTCTTCGAAGCAAAATATCATCATACTTTCGCTTTATCCGGTCAATAACTTCTAACTTTTGTACCTCTATTTGTTTATGATCATTAATGTATTCCAGCATTTCGTTTAATTGTGCGTCATTTAACACAGGAAATTGTTTATACTTATCACTACAATCTGCATTTATATTCTTTCCTTTTAAACCATGCAAATCAGAAGGCGAAATAATGCGCGGTAAATATTTAACTGTTTTTATGACAAAATTGTTAAAAGTACCAATTGGAATAAAGTCGTCCTTGGTTGGAATGATAGTAATATATCCATCTTTTACAGTTCTAATCCAGTCATAAAAAAATTCTTTGCCTGATTTTCCATCAAATTGTAATCTACTTTCACTTTGGATGAAAACACTGCTTAAATCTTTCATTGCTGATTTTATAGTCAATATTTTAATTTCGTCGTTTGCTTCAAGAAATGATTTTTTAGGTTCCATATCATATTCAAATAGATAGATTCCATATTCTGCATGGGCCTCATGATTTCCCTGATAAATTTTTTTTTGTGCTTCAATCATTTTTTCTTTATCGCGTATACTTTTTTTCATGTTCTCAATTTTATCTTCTGCTAACGATATTTTATTCATTAGACCTGTAATACCACTTTTTATATCACGAAGGTTGTTTTGATGGTTTCGATAATTGTCTAATTCTTTGTGTAATTTCTTATATGATTCATGATAATCATTTAGTTTTTTTCGCTGAAGATCATTTTCCTTTTTAATCAGAGATTGATATAAATATTCTAAGTTATTATATGAGTTACATTTTAAATGTGAATTAATATTATTGATTTTTGAAAAACTAATTTGTTTTTTAAAATCTTTATTAAGGGATTTTTCTAATAGTTCCAAAAAAGGAGTTTCATTTTTTTTCTCTTGAATTTCATTCGTTGTTCGCTTTAAAGCCTGATGCAATAAGACATGATGACCTTCGAGGTTGATTATATAGTTTGATTTGATATTATCAATTGGAAAACAATTGATTTCAGGTTGTTTAAACCCTATTTCTGAATTATAGACCCAATATTTGCCCTCATCTTTCTTTATAGAAAAGCTTTTATTCTCATGCTTAAAAGTTAGTTGCGTTATGCTGTTCCATTTATTCTTTTCAAAATTGTGTGGTTTTAAATTTCCGGGTAATAATCCTATTATGTTGAATTTCAAGCTTTCAGATGTTGGGTTATTTTCAACAGGTGTATATTTTTTCTCACTATATTTTCCATAATAATAAGTCCCACTTTCCCGCTGGTTTATTAGATACAGATAAGACCCATTAATTTTATACGATAGTTCTCCTTCAGGAATCCAAAATTTTTCTTCAGAAAAAGCATTTGATGGAAAATAAAATGCATAAACAAGAGAAATCAATATTAATAAGATTGATTTTACTTTTAAAGTATTCAAATTCATATTAGTCTTTCATAAGGAGTATTGGTTTTTGCCGGATAAAGCCATAAATTATACAGAAAAAAATCGTCAGTAAAACTAAAAAAACAATAATATAAATCATATTAATCCATAATAATGGAAGACTCAAAAGGCTACTGTTCATTACTGTATCATAATTGACAGTATTCACCATTTTTAATAATCCGCCTTCTGTAAGCATGTTGTTGATAATTGGCTCTATTCCGAGGTAGTATGTTAACAGTGAAAGTAAAACAGTTGAAATGGTAATCAGTAAAACCTCAATAAAATAAAAAACAAAAAAAGTTCTTTTATTCATGCCATAGGCTAAAAATACCCCCATTTCATTTCTTTTTTTGTACAAATTCCTATAAATCGTTACAGCAATCACAAAAAGAGAAATAAAACCGATTGCAAAAATTGAAATATTCACAAAATGTTTTGTTTGTTTTTTTATTTCATCAATAATAGCCAATTTATTCATTACCTTGAAAGCGTCGTAGATATCAAAAATACCAAATTCTTCAATTTTTTTCTTTATACGAACTGTATCATAGATTGTTTTGGGATAGATGACTATGTATGAGATATAAGGTTTTTCTTCACTATTTTGTTTTTTATAACTTTCTATATAAAATTCTTCACGCATCATAATTTTTTTATTAAATGGCAATGGGGTATTCACTCTTAAAATAGAAATTTTTTGTGTTCCTTTTTCATTATACCCATTAAATTTTGCTGTTACTTTATTATCTGTATCCTGATATCCAAATTTTTTCATGGAAGAATCCTTAATAATAAATCCTTCGTAATTTTTTTCATCAGAGATAAATGGCGCATGTTTTTCTCTTAATATTTCACGAATAATAGGATCATCTCTGCGAAATGTAATTGAATTACCATTGCTTTTGAATTTGTTGCTTGATAGTTCTTTTAAAGACGTTCTAACATAATAAATAGGTGTAATGTATTTTATCATATGGCCAATAGAATCTTTTAGCGCTATTAAATGTTTTTCAGTAAGCTCACCTGCAATATTTTCATTACCTGTAATTTCAATAGAGTTTATTCTTGGATCAGATAATTTGATCTCCAAAAACTTATGTGAGCCATAACTAATTTTTAATATCGAAAATAAAAATAATACAACTACTGTGAGCGATAAAACGACAATAGAAAAATCTATGACCGGTAATCTTGTTTTAATAGTTAGTTGAGGAATAGCTCTTATGGGTCTTATGATACGACGTTTAAATAAATCGTTTAATGCATATGAAACGTAATAACTAAACTGCTCTTTTAATGTTGATGGCTTGTGATTAAAATAAAATGATTTTTCATGATTTTTTATTGTTGAATTCTGATTATGGCTGGAATTTGCTATTGGCGTAGATGTGATTTCATCTTCTTGTTTGTTATAATCTTTTTGATCTTTAATCAAATTTTGTGGTTCGTTTGTTTGTGATTCTGATTCTGATTCAGGCGTTTTGTGTGGATATTGTTTTTGTAAAAGGTTAAGAATATCATCAAAACTCTTAAAAGCATTATTGACACATTGAATATTACCATCTTGTATTGTGATAATGGTTTCAGCATATTCTTTGATTAAATGGATATCATGTGATACCCAGATAAATGCTTTCAGTTCATTTGTCTTATCGTAAACACTATTTTTGAATTCATCCAGAATCTGCCTGGCCTTTTGATAATCAATATTGCTGGTTAATTCATCGCCAAGAATTACAGGACAATTTTTAATCATCGCTCTAAGTATAGACGCTCTCTGTGCCTGACCACCAGAAACCTCACTGACATACTGAAATAATTGGTTATCAATATCAAGATATTCACAAATATTATTTAATTTATCTTTTTCAATGGTCTTTTTCTGTGACAGAAGAGGGGTTTTTATATTGTATTCAAGATTAAAATTCGGGTGCAAATAATGATGCTGGAAAACAAAACCAAATAAAACTTTTCTAAAATCATTTGCTGATATAAAAGCCTCATTTTCTTTAGTTTTCCAGTGTACAACTGGATTTCCATTTTTTTTATAAGAAACCCTATAAGTCGTTTCATTGATGTGAATTTCGATAATAGGTGGATAAAGACTTTTTGTATCTATATCCGGGTAATCAATAAGACTGATAATAT
>Ga0272440_1004224_pt1 | contig 10390 bp, 5 predicted proteins | sample SSMMMBAug17_FD_192440 | JGI IMG/M metagenome (GOLD analysis project Ga0272440, IMG submission 192440) | Marine sediment archaeal communities from Little Sippewissett salt marsh, Falmouth, MA, United States - SSM-MMB-Aug17 | ecosystem: Environmental > Aquatic > Marine > Wetlands > Sediment ... | reverse complement strand
TTTTCTTTTTTGACTTTATAGCTGATGAATTAATTTCGCTATTTTTAAAATTCCAATCTATTTCAGCATATTCTGAATATGTACTGGCATAATTAAAATTATCAGTGCTTATAGACTGAAATTCCATCACCCAGACAGCAAAATTTGGTGAAATATAATCAGTAATAATTTTAATGTCCTCAGATGAAATTGTTAATTCTCCAATATATGGAGGCGCAATAATAAAAAGCATTGGATGAATCATGCCATAATATTTATCAACTCCATAAATATTAACACATATCTGATCAATCTGGGTGTCAGGAACATCCCATGATAAATTAAGACTACCATCATCATTCCATTTTGAATTTAATTTAGTTTTATTAATAGTATCAATTTTGTTTGTTCCTGGATAATACATAGATTTTTTAAGTTTATCCCCAGTCTTTGTTTTAAGCTCATAAGAATACCAGCCTGTTTCTAATTTTTCGGAATCAATTTGAAAACTAAATCCCATACTAAATACAGGACCTTTTATAGTTGCATAAGGTTGTGAATTATAAAATCCAACGAAATATGTACTTCTATTAAAGTTTACATTATTAATTTCAATTGTATTATCAAAGTTATCTTTTAAAATTATTTCAGAAATATGAAATCCCTCTGAATATTTATCATTATCAGCAAGAGTTATTCCTCCTGAGTATTTATTTTTAGATTCATCAGCATATGATTTATATTTCATTTTACTTGAAGCTATAGTTGTTTGATTTATATCTTCACATAGATTATACATTGCAAGTTCACTGATTTCTTGAATCTCTGTATTTTCATTCATTTTTTCAGATGATTGAATAACTTTTACAATACCAATTTTATTAGCCAGCCATCTTGTTTCATTCCTTATAATCTTGTTGGCTTTTTCACCATATGTTTTACATATTTTAATTTTTAAACAATCACTAAAATAACCCGCAGGTACATTAACATCTTCAATATCTTCTATTTCAATTGAATATGAAAAAGGAATCAGTTCTCTATGTATTTTAAAATTTCCATTAAAGAAATATGGTTTTGATTTTGTCAGCTCTCTTTTGATTTTAACATGTGGAACATATTCAAGATAATAACTTGAATTATCATTGTAATAATATTCACCATGTAAATATATAAAATCAGAGTCATACGTTAATATATCGAAGTTATCAGGATTTGTTTTATTACCATAGTTTAAATTATAATATGACCTTTGTATTAGATTTTCATTTTCAACTATTTTAGTTTTGCCCTGATTTGCCGCGTCTTCAATAACAATCTGATTTCGCCATTTAACTGTATTATCATCTGAATCTCCCAGTAAATTTATTTGTTCATTATAAATCCAATAATTTCCTTTATTTAGTGAATAATAATTTATTAAATCGTAACTGACAGATTTATTATCTTTGTTTTTATTGTCTTCTTTACAGGATGGTAACATTAAAGAAAACATCAATAATAAGAATATATAAAAATAATATAATGATATTGACTGTTTGTTGTTTTTTAAAGATTTTTTTTGTTCTAAAGTTATTTTTTTCATAATATATTTCTCCCAATTAATTTTTTTTGGAATTTGGTTACGTCTACTTTTTTCTCGTTTATTTAATAATTTGAATTTTAATCCAAATTATCATATTGAATCATTCTAATTATATAAAAAGCCTTTTTGTCTCAAGCAACTGCAACTTATAGCTATGCCTTTTTTCAAATTTGTTCTTTATAATATTAATTCATTTGAGAAGGATTTTTTTTACAAAAAAAATATATATAAATTTAAACAACTTGATAGCTTGAGTTAACTATTTTAAAATATAACAAATAATATTTTTTCAATAGATTAGAAACATAAATAATTTAAATGAATATTTTTTGTAAAAAAACAAGTTTCCATCTGTAATAATTATTAAAGCTAATAATTATTTAATTAAAACTTTTAATAAGGAGAAAGATTATGAACAAAAAATATTTTTTATTAATTTCAATTTTTTTTACATCTTTAATTACATCATGTACAACAATCAAAGATAATTACATGTCAACAGGGATTCCTTCTAAATCCCTTGATTACTATTGTTTAAAAGATAATGGCAAAAACACATATGTTAATCAAGATTCAAAATTTATCCTTATAGACAATAATCTCGTGCATTATCGAGATCAAGGACAGGGAGAGGTAATAATACTTTTACATGGTTTTGCAGATTCATTACACACATGGGATGGATGGGTTGATAAACTATATAATAATTATCGTATTATAAGACTTGACATTCTTGGTTTTGGATTAACTGGTCCAACTCCTTCAAATAATTATTCAAGAGATTTATGGGTAAATTTTCTTAATAAATTTACTGAAAAATTAAATCTTAAATCATTTTATTTGGTTGGAAATTCACTAGGTGGCTTTATTTCTTGGAACTATACCATTGATTATCCTGAAAAAGTAAAAAAATTAATTTTACTTGATCCAGTAGGCTACCCTCAAGATGTCCCATGGATTGTAAATTTTGCAAGTAATATATTTGTTCGATCAATAGCAAAATATGTAATGCCAAAATTTTTCATTAAATTATGTTTAAAAGAGGTATCTTTCGATCAATCTAAGGTTACAGAAGATATTGTTAATCATTATTTTGGACTTGCCTTACGTAAAGGTAACAAAGCTTCATATATTGAAATATGCAGACTTTTTAAGCAAAATTGTAAGAATCAAAATCCCAGCCTGAAAATAAAAAATATCAGGGTACCAACCTTTTTAATTTGGGGTGAACAAGATAAATGGGTGCCAGTCGATCTTGTAAATAAATGGATAAAAGATTTACCAGATGCGTATGTAAAAATATATAAAAATGCAGGACATATTCCAATGCAGGAAATTCCTGAACAAACTGTAAAAGATGCTGAAAATTTCTTAAAAGGAAGTACAGATTTGTCATCTATAAATTATGATTTTTATAAAAAATAATGAAAACCAATAGATTTATTATAATATGTAGAAGAATTAATATATTATATTATAATATTATCAGAAAAAAAATGAATATAAATTAAGCTAATTTTGAAAATCAATAACTTAGAATTCCTAAATCACTAATCATAAAAAAAATGAATTGTACTCCATTATGAAATTAGAAATTAGTGAATGAAAATATAACTGCAAAATACTAATTTAAGGTTTTTATTATGAATTATAAAAAAAATAATATTAAAATAATAAATTTGTTTCAAATCTTTATAGGTTTTTCTTCTCTTTTATTAGGATCACTTGTTTACATAATTGATAGATCTACTCAAAATATTTATTTTATAAACTTTTTAAATATTGATCTAAGCCAATATAACAAATGTTCTGACATTTTTGGAGATTTTGGAAATGTATTTCCAGATTTTATCCATACATTTGCATTTATATGTTTAACTTCAGGATTTTTATCATTGAATAAAAAAGGTATTTTGATCACCTGTATTTCATGGCTAATATTTGATGTTATCATGGAATTAGGACAGAAATATAATGAAATTGCAATAAATTTTATACCTGATTGCTTTAATAGAATTCCTTTTTTAGAGAATTCCAAAAATTACTTTGTTTATGGGACATTTGACTCAAATGACATTATTGCGATGTTTATCGGTGCTATAGTCGGGTATATATTTTTATTTATTACAAGTAGAAAAATGAGTGTTTCTATTAAAAACTAATAATGATGGTCTCGTAAAAAGTCAAAAAAGAGGTATTTTTTTAATGTAACATTTTGTAATTATTAACAGCGATTTCTGAAAAATCGACTTTTTACGAGTATATCAATAATAATTTTTCAAGAAAAATTTAAAAAGGAAAATAAAACAATGAAAATAGAAAATAATAACAAAATACATTAAAAATATGATTAACATAAGGAAGATAATTTATTTAATAAAAATATGAAATTACAGAAACATAAATCATATTTTCATATACATCTTGTGAAAAATCAAGATCTTTTAATGTAGATGAAGCTGCATTTTTTCCAAATCGATAAATATAAGCAATATCAATTGATCCAATATTATTTTTAATCAAACCTGTTCCAATGCTAATACCCCAAAAGTCATCAGGATTTTTTTCTTCAGGAGAAGGATCGTAAAACAGGCCAAGTCTAAAAGGAATAGCAGATTGATTGTTTGGATTAAGTTTTAAATACTCTACCCCAAGTCTAACCTGATGGGTTGGGTCGATATCTGATGTAGAATAGTCATCCTCACTTATTGGAGAAGTTTGATTACCATTTTTATCTATATAAATAAAGTTATCCCAATGGGTTTTATACAAATCCGCAGAAAAATATAATTGATCAGAATATTTATAAAACATCCCAATACCATATGATAATGGCATTTTCAATTTTTCATTTCTGGTTTCATTATCAACAGAGTCACCTTCAATTGTATGTTTAACATCTGCGTTAAATGGAGTTTTTAAAATAGCACCTATTGAAAGTTTATAGTTGACAGACCACATCAAACCAAAATTCATATTGATTCCATCAAAATAAAAATTTTCAGTTTTGTTATAATCAGCATTATTATGAAAATTTCCAAGCTTCCTTGTGCCTGACATATTGTAAGTTTGTTTCCAATGATTTGGGGAAATATCATTATCCCATATATTAAATGTAAAGCCGAATGACAACGAAGGTTTGATTAATTCAATGCAGTAAGACAGCCCTATTGCAGAAAGACTACCGGTTTGTTCATAATGCCAGTTTTCTTTTCGTATAAATCTATCTTGAAATTCATTGTAAGGAAATGCCCAATTTCTATTAAAGTCATATAAATGCTGATAATTCAATGCAAAACTCATATTTCTCCCAAATGCTTCAAAGGTTGAAACCAAGCCAATATAATTGACATTAAAATCTGAAACACTATGATCAATATTTGCAGAAGGATTATCACCCATTGTATGAGATTCAGTCCTATGAAGACCTCTAAAACCAAAAGAGAACTCAATTAATTCCTCCTGTCGTATTAAACCTCCCGGATTCCATGTACCAGCAGTTGCGTCATCTGCAATTGCAGTAAATGCACTAAGACCTTCACCTCTAGCACCTGCTCCTACAGGATTAAATGATGATGTTATTTCCATTGCATAAGAAGTGACTTGTGTATTTATAATAAAAATAATAAAAAAATTTTTAAATAAAGTTTTCATTGATTACCTTCTATTGTTTGTTTATAATAATATTACTTAGATTGATTCTCAAGTTTGCTGATCTCTATTCTATAACTTTTTCCAACAATGCCATAAAATTTAATCCAATCTTCATCTCCATAATTATGACGTTGAGCATTTGTTGCATTGATAACTACAGATTTTGCATAATCAATGGTATTGTCCTGTTCAAAAATATCAAGACCAGTAGTTTGTTTCACAGTAGCTGTTAGAGGAAAAGATTCGTTTCCAAAAATATCGACAGCCTGAACTATAATTTTGTAAGTTCCAATTGTTAAAAAATTTTGTTTAGTATTTGCTCAGTGGAAACAGATTCAATAACCGGATAATTATCATCAGGAGTTTCTGGTGTTAATATAATATTTCTTTCAATAGTTTTAAATGTTTGAACAACGATAATATAAGTATATGGTTTATAATCATCAGCTATAACTGTTAATATATATTCTCCTTCTTCATGATCAATAATAAATGTGCCATCTGAAAAGCTAATTGCTGTTCTTCCAGCATTTGTTTTTATAACAACGTTGGAGATTGGCTCATTTGAATTGCAGTTTGTACTATACCATAAATTGTTCCTGAAAGATATGCATATGAATTGCTTAAAAAAATAAAAAATCCAATCAATACATATAGACAAATATTTAATTTAGACATTTTGTCTCCTTATTTTTTTATAATGTTTACATGTATTTATATTTTAATCTTAATCAAGAGATTTCATCATATAAATAACATCGTCTAATTTAATTTGTTTATCATTATTTAAATCCATGTTTTCCATTTCCGCAATATTTTGTTTAAAACCTGCTAATATTTTTAAAACCGAGATAATATCTGGTAAATTAACATATTTTATTGCTGTTGTTTTAAGTGGGTTAGAAATATTTCCATACTTATCAATGGCACATACTGAAGTATAATATTGTCCAATTAAAGAACAATTATCGTATATAGCTGAATAATTATTGGTACCTGAAATTTTTTTCAATTCTATCATTTTAATTTCATTATTTAAATAACTATCAGGCGGAAAAATAAAAGCCACAACTTTTTCAATGGAATGGATGCTCGTCACATTGATAGCCTGAATATCAAGCAAATTTTTATCTGGAAAAATCTGTACAGATAATGATGAAATCATCGGGATATCATCATAAAACAAGATACCGCATCCTATACGATAATCTTTTAATTTTTCTTTATCAGGAACAATTTTTGGGATTTGAACATCATCAAACAAATATAAAATAGAATGCTCAGCATTTATATACGAATCTTTTAAAGATGCTCCATTTGATATATTATTCCAAAAAAATCTGGAAAATGATAATAAGCCATTGAGCCAGAAAAATATTTTATCTGAAGATGTACCTGCTATAAGGATTCTATTGTTATCATTGTCAATCTTTAAACCATTAAGAAACTTACTTGAAAAAGGTGCATCGTAAATAACAGTAACCAATATTTCATTTGGTATATCATCTAAAAATTGTTGTAAATCATTGTATGAAATCTTTTCATTTTTATTAAGATAAAAATTAGTGTTATCACCTTCTCCAATCATGTATAAAACAATATCTTTAGTCTGCTCTGCAACACAATTTGTGATAGCTGTTTTCAAGGTATCAATGCTGGCTGAATGACCAGCAATTTTAATAATATCATCTTCAAAATAAGCTTGAGATTTTAATGCTGAAAACGCATTATTTCCATTTTCAGCAATTGCTGTATAAGAAATTTCACCAGATGCACTAGTAACAATGATTGCACTACGTTTCTGAGGCTTTTCTACAATAAATTTTGTTAATTTGGGATATGATACAATTCCCTGATTATCTTTGGCATATACAGCAATCAGGTAAGTACCTTCATGAATAAATTCATTATATATTGCTGAATATTCATTTTCTCTTAATTTCAATTCAACAGATGGTAAGCTAATTAAAGGCTCATTTTTTGTTGTATATCTATAATCAGAAGGCATAATTTGAGCCCATACACTATCAATACCATTTTTAGCCCATACTCCAGTTGCTGTAATGCTTGCAGAAGTACTATTTGTAATTATTTTTTCAGGTGAAATATAATTAATTATTGGCAGACCAAAATATTCTTCCTTTCCATTTCCAATCAGTACATTTTGAAGAGAATTTAAGTCAATAAATTCATTACTTATATCATTTCCATTTACATTAATTTGAGGTTTTTGTAAAAAATTGAATAATCCTATAAATTCATCCATTTTTTGTGTAGATTCAAAAGCCTCTTTTATATCCTTTCCATTATAAATAGATGCCCAAAAAAAATTTGAGAATGAAATGGAACCATTGGCACTTGAAATTGACGTTTTATTGGAACTTGTGCTGGTAATAACAATTCTTTCTCTGTTTGATGGTATCTTAGAACAATAAGGAATAAAGCTTCCAGAATAACAGGCATCATAAATAAATATTAACTTTCCAGGTATTTTTTTTTGAATATCATCCAACCATTGATTTAAAACAGTTGCAGATAGTATTTCACTTTCATTAACTCTGAAAGTACCTTCTCCTCCATGATCAGCAAGATAAATAATTAGACTATCTGCTTTTATTTGATCATCATTTCCTAACGATGATTCTCCTGCTGCCCATTGAGTAATAGCATCCCCAATATTAGCTATTGTAGCGGCATTATCAACAAATTCGTTACCAGTTTCTGAAGAAAGATAGTAAATCATATTTTTATTTAACCCCTGATATCTCAATGCTCTGTAAGCCAGGTTTGCATTAGCTTTTGTATCTTCCCATATTCCATTTCCAGTATATGGTCCTCCACCGGCAATTATAATAGCTTTTGTAATACCTTCAGTATAATCTATTTTTTTAAAAGCCTGTATAATGTTATCTTTGTCTTCTAAAACATAAATAATATCATTATCATCTATTGATAAAAAGGTAGGAGTGTATAATTGACCAGTTCCATATTCACCAAAAGCAGTTAAAAATTCACCATATGAGGTAAATACCTGTATTCGATGATTACCTTTGTCAGCTACATATATAAAACCAGATTGATCAACAGCGATGCCCATTGGCTGATTAAATGAACCATATTCATTACCAGCTTTTCCCCATTGAGCAATAAGTTCATTGTTTGAGTATTTTTGTATACAATTATCACTTGTATTTGAAACATAAACAAAACCATTTGTATCAGTTACCTGGGTTACAGCAGCTATTGTACTAATTGCTATATTTGAAGAATTATTACATCGATAAGTTATTTGAGGAAATTTGACAGTCAGATTGAAACTTTCAATTATCGTTGAGTAACCATCAATGACTGATATATGGATGGGAATTTTTCCATATTTATGTTTAGTTCTTATGATTTGTATGGTTCTATCCAGCCCTAAACCCTGTATGGATATATTTTGATCTGGAATTATTGATGGTAAGCCTGAATGTGCTGTGATATTATAATGTTGAGATAAAACATTTTGAATAGATGGTTTAATTTTTAGCGGAAATGAAGCTATTTCTATTGAAGGGTATATGACCTGATCAGGAATACTCACAATTTTGAAGTCAGGTTCTTTATACGTAATTGTTAACGTATCTGCATGTTCCGGATTTAATATTTTTAATTGATAATCACCTGAAATTTTTGTTGAAGGGATTTTTACTGTAATAGAATTGGTGGTTCTATTTAGTATTTGTAACTTTTTTAGAAAATTATTAACTGAAAATCCTTCATCGGAAGCTGCAAAACCTATATCATTAAAAAAGTCTATAGAGGAATAATTTGGTATTGAATTTATTTCATGGATTATTAATGGATTAAAAGAATTTTGTATGTCAATAATTATGAATTTACATTTATATAGCAATTCAAAAACTTTTAAGTAAGCTAAATTATCCATAATATAAAAATCAGAATAATCGAAGTTATGATATTTCCCTGATATTTTTAGTAAACTATTCTGCTTAGGATCGTATGGATCGTTAACATCATAAATATATAATGATAAAGATTTATAACCACCATCATTAGATGAGCATAAAACATATAATATACTTTCAACTAAATTAATTGAAAAAATTTCACCTGCTAATTGAATATCTCCTATCTCTTTAGGATTTAATGGATCAAAAACATTAATAATCTCTAATTTACTATTTGTTAATGGTACATATACTGTTTTTTTATAAACTTCAATATCATCTCGATTGTAATTTTCTAATAATGGAACAAAGTTTAATTGTTGAGGGCTTAACATATTGCTAACATCAATTATTTGTATACCCATCGAACCGACTAAATAGGCGATATTATCTACTACTTCAATGCCAAAAATATAATTTTCCGGATATAATTCAAATGATTTAATAATAATAGGTTTTGAATGATCACTGATATCTATAAGGTGCATCGTTTTATTAGTTACATAAGATGATGTTGAAACAAAGGCGATATCATCAGAAATAGAAAAATCAAAACCTGATTTTGATATATCTTCAAATTCAAAGTTTAATTCATCTAATTCAATATTACCAAGGATTCCTGGCTCATAAAAATTATAAATATCAACTATTTTAAAATTTTTGTTGGAAACTGCATAAGCTATTTTATCATGAATTTTAATTTTATTAAACCCTGAGAAATCACTTGTACTTATATTAAAATTGTTTTCTTCAGGGATTAAATAAGCCTGGATATTCTCATCAAAACCTTTTCCTTCTATAGTTAGATATAAGTCTTGTCCCAATATACAATCTTTTAGTTCATCTGATTCAATTATAATACTTGACAACTCAACAGTTAAATAAAATCTTACAACTTCATAATAAGTATTTTCATCTTTTGAAATCACAATTTTTATTTCAGTTTTACCAAACTGATCTTTAACAGGTTCAAGATATATTTTTTTTTGTTCACCAGAAAGGTCTAACAATATGTTATTATTAGAAACAATATCATGATTACTTGAACAAATGTTAATTGTATAATCTTTTGAATTTAATACAGGATGATCCATATTCATTATTGTTAATGGTATTGCTGCTCTATCTGTATTTGCAGGTATGGTTTGATCTGGGATAGGAATAAATAAATCTGAATTTTCAAAAATAATATCAACCATATCCTCATCACCTTGTGAGCTAA
>Ga0272440_1004223_pt1 | contig 10395 bp, 4 predicted proteins | sample SSMMMBAug17_FD_192440 | JGI IMG/M metagenome (GOLD analysis project Ga0272440, IMG submission 192440) | Marine sediment archaeal communities from Little Sippewissett salt marsh, Falmouth, MA, United States - SSM-MMB-Aug17 | ecosystem: Environmental > Aquatic > Marine > Wetlands > Sediment ... | reverse complement strand
CCAAAAGATGTTGAAAAAGTCATAAAAAAAATTACAAATTATAAACTATTATTTCCAGTATACAAAGATTATAAATTCTATGGTGGAATAGCTGGTTTATCAGTACCAAAAGATACAGTAGAAGAAGCTATTAAGTATGGCTTTTTTGTTTTGACTCAGTCAGGAAATAATTTAAAAGTACTAAATGATAATGTATTTCAAGTAAACTCTTAATTATATATTTAATTTTTCTATAAATCTGTTCTGTTCTGACTTGTAAGGTCTACCAGTATGAAATATGCAATTGAAATAGATTTAAACCGACTTGTTGAGGCAAATGATCATATATCCAGATATGTTCCATATATATGTCCAATATGTAAAAAAGATGTACATTTTGTTTCTAGTGTAGATAAAGATAACTATCAAAGAATACCTCATTTTGCACACAATAGAGGTGAAGGATCTATTGAATGTGACAATTATTGCCCACCAAATCAAAAAAATCAAGTTCATCATATTGGTAATCAATCAGGTACTTCACCTGTTTTAAAAAGAAAAAAAACAAAATATAAACATCACCTTGAAATAGAGATTTCTGAATTCAACTGGTCGATGATGGCTGTTATCCATTTAACAAAATTCACAGGTACAATCCGCATTAAAGGAGGATATCAGGGGGCTGTTAAAGAATCTCTTGAAGAAAAAACTCAAGTGAAACGTATACCTCTTGTTCCAGATACAATGTATCCAGTTGAAATTTCTGGAAGGTTACAGAGAGTTCTACTGACAGGACTATCTGATATTCAAATGAATATTTTTTCGGTTAAAAATAAACGTCTTCTACAGAGCACTAAACCGCTGTATTGGGGGGAAAAATACTATTTTGTTTGGAATGAACAATTAAAGATAGATATTCCCAAAATAATATTGGGTAAAAAATTTTTATCATTCAACAAATGGGAATGCGTTGAGATTATTTTTCCTGATCTAAAACAATCGATAAGTTCTTCCCTTGAACAATGGGTGTCGGAAAATCTTAACAGAATGATGGATAGCCTCCCGGATCTGGAATTTGTTTCACTTATCTTTCCTCCTGAGAATTGTTTTTCTGATAATCATTCATTTTTGATAGGAGTTTTGCGAGATGATTCAAAGGAACCAATTCAAGGAAAGATATCTTTTATAAATAATGGGCAGACTATAGAATCACCAACAATTGAACATGCCTCCCCTGTGTATATTGATACTAAAATGTCAAATCAATCTTTAGATTCAATGGCATTCAAAAATACAAAGTATATCTTTCATAAAGCTGATGTAATAAACAAAAATTTCAATTATCCCAGTGTATTTATAATTACAGACAAGGTTCGCATAGAGGCAAATGACTGGAAATCTACCATTGAAAATATAGATTCTCATCGTATTAAGGAGATTCTTTTGCCTGATAAAATGCCAGTTCATATCATCATGGACAAAAAAGAAGTATGGTGCCATCAACTAAGCATTAAGCCACAAATAACTGAAGATTTGGATCATTTCAAAATACGTTTACTTGAAAAAATAATTAAGTTTTTAGAACATGCCAAAAAATCCATGGAACTAAATTTTAACAATTATGGAAGGGTTATTCTTCTGAAACAAAAAAAAGAGGTTCCCTTTCCTTTATCTAAAGATATCAAAAGACAAATTCAATGGTTGACTGCTATGTTCTGGCAACAAGGATGGACGCGAAAAACGATTCCTGATTCTATCAATGAACTAAAAGAGTTTCTTGAAGCTAACAAGCAAATTATAAGGCCTGAACTGGAGCCTTATTTTAGATTTCTTAGTAAAAAAATAACTATTAAAAAAAGTAAGGTGCAGAAATGAAAATAAAAACATTTCCCCAGAAAAAGGCTTTGTATCTCCTTGAAAAGCCTATTGAAGAATGGTTAAAAGTATTTAATAAAATTTCAGATAATAATAAAAAAAAATGGTGCACTAATTTTCCTTCAGTAAAAGGATTTAGAGATAATCATTCCAGTAGTTATGAACCAAGATTTAAAAAATTAATAAACAAAGCCAAAAAAAAAACGTATGATGAGTCTTTTCAAGGACTGCTATTAATAGACTTGCTTGTCTATTGGACCATTTCTAATGATCAACTGAATCAAATATTAATTGCTTATAATAACGATGATGACTTCCTGGAAATAGATCAACATATTCCTCCAAATTCATTTTTAGATATTGGATGTTTTATTTCTTTGCGAAAAGCAGAACAAGAGGGAAGAGTTGATATTGAAGATATAATACTTTTTTACGAGTTTGGATATTTTTTAAAAGATCCAATAATTGATATGATAGTTTATGATGATAAGTCTGATATTGAAAATGTAGCCATTTCAAATCAATTTATTTTTGATTTTATTAAACATTATTTTACAAAAGCAACACAGCGCGAAGAAACTTATGAAATTAGGGAGTATGTTGATTTTATAACTGATGACATTTCTGAATACTTAACAGATAAATTCAAAAATATAAAAAAAATGATACAAGATGTAAGTGAGTCTCAAAAAAATGAAGACATTGAATATATCATTACTCCTATCAATAAAAAAATAAAATCCATTGAACAAATAATCGAAAAATTTAATACAACCAAAGATGACATTGATAACAGGCTTGCTCATTTCAGTGAGAAAATGCAATACATTGAACAATTGATTGACAATTTAAATACAACTATTATGGAAAAAGAACTGGAAACAAAACCAGAAATCGCCGAAAAAAGAATAACATCCTCTATCCATCTCACACAAATTCAAGTACCAGAAAAAATAAAATTTATTGATTCATATAAAAGTCTTCATCAGCACATGGTAAAAAATTTCAAAGCAATTGGTTTGATTAATAAAAAAGCTAAGAAACTATCCACAGAAATACTGGCGGGTTTAGGAACAGGTTCATTAATTACATTCTCAGGTTCTCTTTCCTTTTTACTTGCAGAAATATGTGCAAGAAGCATTGCTGCAAATAATGATATTCAAATCCTGCACATTCCAGTAGGATTACTTGATGGACATCAATTTCACAAAGAAATAACGCGTTGCTTAAATAAATCTTCACAATCTGATTATCTGACTGCTATTATTTTCGAGGGAATCAATCTGTCCGCATTTGAATGTTATGCACAAACGTTAAGTCAAATGATCACCAATCGCTTGATTAACTATCAAAATTCTCACAAACATGTTCTATGTTTTGCCACTCTGGCAGAGGGACCGGCAGCTTTACCATTAACTAAGGAGTTCTGTATGTTTGGCCCGATTTTTAATACAGATCTTTTAGGATGGGGAGCAAAGGGCATAAATGACAAGATTCAAGGAGGAACAATATCAACAGAAAACTGGAATCATTGGCTAAATTCCTGTTCTAAATCAGAAATCCCTGAATCCTTAGAATCTTTACTCGTGGATATGTCTGATATCACTCAGCTTTGGAAAATATCCATTAGAAAAGTCTGCCAATTCATTAACAGTAAAAATCCTTTAGAATCTATTGGCTTTGGATGGTTGATGCCGCTCGCTATGTGTGATCTGATCAATCAAGAGTTATTATTTCAATTTTGTGAAGAAAATATTGATGAAAAACATGATGATCGCGTTGTCAAACTAATTAGAAATATTAAAAAAGATTGATGCATGAAAATAATTTCCTATAAAGAAACAATTCAAATGATTCTTCAACGTTTGCAACTTCAAACAAATGAACTCATTGATAACCATTTTCTAAAAATCATTATAGCAGAATATTGTCGATATATTTTAAATAATTCTTGCCTGACAAAAGAAAACACTATTGCTCCTGTTTATCAACAAAGAATTATTAACATCGTAAATTATCACCTTAAACCTTTACTCGCTTATCATCAAAAACAATCCTATCATTCAATAATAAAAACCATTAATTGGCAATTGCAAATGATTCGGGATATTTCGAGATTATCAAGAGGTTATATTCTTCCAACGCCAATAAGGGCAATTCAAATGCCTTGTTCTGATAATGTCATTTTTACTGGTGGCATTGAAACAAAACAGCTATCTGGAATTATCGGAGAAGGTGTTAAAATTGCTGGTTTTGCCAGATATATCCATAACAAAAAATGTCATGAAAGCACATTAAAACAAAACAATATATTATGGCAAAATTATAGCGCATATATTAATGACGAAGTTACAGACTTGAATGAATGGATGGAGCTTAAAATCAGCCAGGCCAAAGAGCGATTACATAAGGTATCTGTTGAATCATCTAATATTGATGTTTACTATCCACAACAAAAAAAGCATAAATTTCAGAATAAACGATGGATAAATCTTGAAAATATAGAAAAACATAATGGTGAGTTGATGTTTTGTCGTATTCATGAAGGCAAAAAATTCTCTTATATCTGGGGAGCATTATCCAAAACATACCCATTTAGATTAAAACATGAATCAAGTGTTTATTTCAAAGATATACATAAAATATGTTATGGAATTGATTATCGTTACAATTGCCCGACTAAAGTATCTATAAAACAAAAGGAGGACAGATGTGAAATAGTATTAAACAATAAATTGCCTCAGTCCCATCAGCGAATATTTTTTGCTCTGGCGCAACAAAAGGAAAATAAAACTTATTATTTTGATTCCATTTTTAAAAATGATATCATTTTCTTTCTAGAACAACTAGGAATTCAATGTTCATAACAACTTGTAAATTTGAAGGAAGATAAAGTGACAGGAAAACATGAAAAATATAGTATTCAAAATATGATAAAAGTTTTAAACAATACGCTTATCTCATATCTTGAAATGCAGTATCATATCAAAGATGAAAGTCTTATTCGCGAACGTCATCAAATGTTTTCGCAAGGGAAAAATATAATTTCCAGGTTACCATTTATCGAAGCAACGCCTGTTTATGAACAATCTACTTTGTTTCAAAATGCTGATTTACCCACCATTGTCAGAGAAATCCTGGTTAAACTTTCAGATTTAAATATTGGTATTTATTCAAAGCCGTATCATCATCAAATAGAAGCTCTTCAGCTTTTTTTTAATCATAATAAAGATTTGATTATTTCAACAGGAACCGGGTCAGGAAAAACTGAAAGCTTTTTAATGCCTATTATTGGAAAACTTGCAATTGAAGCTTCACAAAGACCAGATAGCGTAAAAAGACCAGGATGCAGGGCACTTTTGCTTTATCCTTTAAATGCATTGGTAAACGATCAATTAGGGCGATTAAGAAAACTGTTTGGAAATATAAAAGCCGCAAAACTTATTGCTGGTGATTGTGGCCGATATTTTCGTTTTGGTGCTTATAACAGCCGAACACCTTATCCTGGCCAACGATCTGCTGCTAAAAATCTTACACACATTAAACCCCTTTTTGAGGATTATTACCAAAACCCCGAATTTTTAAAACGAAAAGACCTACTTGAAAAAATGGGGAAATGGCCATCAAAAGATCTATCTTCATTTTATGCAAAAAATTTGGAAAGCATCGCGTATAAATCAGGTAGAAAAAAGTATCACTGGGATGATCGATTAAAAACGCAGCCTGATGACCGGGAGCTTTTAACACGCCACGAGATGCATGATTTTTGCCCGGATATTTTAATTACTAATTATTCTATGTTGGAGTATATGCTGATGCGCCCTATTGAGCGGCCAATATTTCAACAGACAAAAAATTGGCTGCTTTCAGATAATAGGAATGAACTTATTATTGTTATTGATGAAGCCCATACCTATAGAGGCACTGGTGGGGCAGAAGTCGCTTTGTTGATCAGACGCCTACAATCGCGTTTGGGTGTTTCACGAGAACGTCTCAGGTTTATACTTACCAGTGCAAGTTTAGGAAATAAGCATAATACCATCAGTTTTGCCAACGCATTAACAGGAGTGTCGCAAGAATCAAGTTCTACAGTATTTCATGTTATTGTTGGAAAAAAAGAAAAAATGATTATGGGCAGGTCTGCGACATCGAATGAAGCAAAAGCCTTATCATCATTAAATATTGAAACATTTTTAAACTATTACATTGATTCAAATGCTGCCATTAACAGTATCAAAAAACTGGCAACTCAGTTAAGATGGTCTCAAAAAAATATTGATCAGCTTCATAATTACCTTTTTAATCAACTCTTTGATTTTCCACCTGCACAGGTGTTAATGAAAAAAATTTCTCAAAATCCAATTGAATTCAATGAACTGGCAACTTTTATATTTCCAAAAGAATCAGCGCCTGTTCAGGAAAAAGCCACATCAACATTATTATCTTTATGCACTTTTGCAAGACGAGAAACTGATGGGAGAATTTTTTTGCCAGCAAGGCTTCATCTTTTTTATCGTGGACTACAAGGAATATACGCCTGTATTAATCCTGAATGCAATTGTCGCCTGGATCAAAAAGGCCATTCTTTTATTTTAGGTCGATTGTATGGGATACCCAAAAATAACTGTGATTGTGGTGGAAGAGTTTTTGAGCTTATTTCGCACCAGGATTGTGGTTCTGCATTTATTCGTGGGTATATTAATGACATTCGGGGTGATTTCCTTTTGCACGAACCTTCTAATCATGTGGGGCGTGAACAATCGCCTGGACTGATCGAAGTTCATATTTTAGTTGAACATATAAAACATTCTTCATTAGATAATGCGTCTAAAATTTTTATTGATTTTAAAACAGGAAAAATCATTCGCGAAAATGCGCCAAAAGATTACAAAAACTATTTACAGGCCTATATCCCAAATAAAGCGCATCCTGAACGAATTCAAGGAAAAATAAAATTATCATTTGATCGCTGCCCCATATGTGATCGAGGACTGACCCAATCACCATTTAAAATGATGTCATTCACAACAAAGGGTGAGGGGCCTTTTGCAAATCTTGTTAAAGCGCAAATCCTCCATCAGCCCCCACAAACAATTGAAGACAAAAATTCACCCAATGCAGGTCGTAAAACATTATTATTCTCAGATGGACGCCAGCGCGCAGCACGCCTGGCTCTGTTTATCCCAAGAGAGGTAGAATTAGACACATTCAGACAGGTGATTTGTCTGGCCTGGCAAAAAATGAATCAGATCTATCGTGAACCACGATTAACTAAAGATTTATATCAAGCCTTTGTGGCTGTTGTTTCAAAATATCATCTTCAATTTTTTTATCTAAATGATCAAAAGGATTTGCGTCATCATATACAACAATTTGAAGAGGATTATGATTCGGATTTGGAAGATGTATTTGAAGACCGCTGGGAAGTTACGCCACCGCCAGGATATTATGAAGCTTTACTGCGACAATTATGTCATCCTTTTTATTCACTTCAGGCAACAACTATTGGGTATGTCACGCCATCTAAACGTGCAGAAAAAAATTTAATAAAAGATTTGAATAATTTAAACATTAATTTATCTGAAAAGGAATGCCATCATATCATTATTGTATGGATCAATGAACTTTTAAAAGACTATGCATTCAATAAATCCATATCCAAAATCACTCGAAACAGAGCCGCAAACTTTTCCAGATCATGGGGACATTCTGGAAATTATAGACGTAGTATGAAAAAAATTCTACGCAATGATCTAAAAATAAACGATTCTTTAATTACTGAGATTCAAACAATTCTTTGTAAACGATTATGCAATGAAGTAAACGAACTATATTTTCTTGATTCCTCAAAAATATGTCTAAATATTGATCTTCAAAGAAGCTGGTTTCATTGTTTAAACTGTGCGTATATTTCTCCTGTACTGGTTGCAAATCAATGCCCACAATGCAATAGCAAAAATATTAATGAATGCCACCCCAACGATCCATATATAAAAGCAAGAAAACGTTTTTTTCGAGAACCAGTTATTGAAGCATTGTCAGGTGCTCACCCACGACATATTTCAGCAGAAGAACATACGGCTCAACTATCACAAAAAGATAGCGGAATTATATATGCAACAACAGAAAAACATGAACTTCGCTTTCAAGATATTCTTCTTAATGATCGTGAAGGTCCAATTGATGTATTAAGTTGCACAACAACAATGGAAGTGGGGGTTGATATTGGTTCTCTAATTGCTGTAGGACTTAGAAATGTTCCACCACAACGTGAGAATTATCAACAGCGCGCTGGTAGAACAGGAAGAAGAGGAACTGCTGTTTCTACTGTTATTACCTATGCTCAGGGAGGGCCTCATGATAGCTATTATTTTCATCATCCTGAAAGAATCATTGCTGGTGATATGAGAAAACCTGTTATTGATATCACAAATGAAAAAATTGTTAAACGACACGTTTATGCCTTTTTGTTTCAAACCTTTTTTCATGAATCTATTGATAAAGGAAAAGTAAAAGAAAATAAAACATCGGATTTGTTTTCAGCTTTAGGTAATGTATCTGATTTTTTTAATGACAATAAACATAAAACACTAAACTTAAACAATTTTAAAAGGTGGATTGATTACAAGCATTCATTATCAAATAAGAACTTTAATAATGAAATTTTGAAATGGCTGCCAAATATAAAGCTGCCAGCCAACGTTTCCAATAAAGAAAAGTGGTTGGAAATAATTATCCAAGATCTTATTACCAGACTTAATCGTGTAAAGGTCTACAATGAAGACATGAAACTGCTTGATTTTCTTTTTGACCAAAATTTTTTACCCACATATTCTTTTCCAAGAGATCTTGTGAGTTTTATTGTTCAGAAAAAAACGAATAATCAAATTAAAATTCAAGAACAACCTCAAAGAAATATCGCACTGGCCTTGAGTGAATATGCACCAGGAAGACTGGTTGTTATCAATAAAACAGTTTACAGAAGTGGAGGGATAACCAGCAATAAATCTTCAAATAAAGACATTGATCATGCTGAGCAATTATTTTTATCAAACAATTTAAAAAAATATGTTCATTGTAGTGTTTGCAGTTATGTTCAGGATACATTCACAGATGACTACATATCAGCAGCAGACAATAGAGAAAAATGTCCTATCTGTAATGGCAACGTTATTGAATCGGATATGTTAATTCCTGAAAGATTTCATCCAGAAAAAGGAGAAGCCATTGAAGAATATGAAAATGACCAGGAAATTACTTATGCAGGCAGTGCCCAGTTTCCAGTTCCAGTTGGTGAAGTAGATTTGGGAAAATGGCAGTCTGTTGGCAAAAAAATGAAATTAATTCATGCGCTGGATCGTCGTCTTGTTATTGTGAATACAGGAAAAGGTTTTGATATGGATAGTGGTTTTGAAATATGTGTCAAATGTGGTGCAACTGTTCCAATGAATAGTACTTTATCACTATCAAAGAAGCATAAAAGGCCATATCTGTTGAGAAGGTATGAACCATTTTGCAGTGGAGAAACACGTAAAGTCATATTAGGAACAACTTTTCTTTCAGACTTAATGTTAATTCGTATCCCAATACGCAAGCCACTTTGTACCAGGATGACATCGTCTATTAATCGTAATGCTCTTGAAGACGCATTACGAACACTTTCAGAAACAATACTAATTTCTGCCAGTCGTGTTATGGACGTTGATCCTGTTGAATTTAAAGCGGGTTTTAGAATTGTTCCTAATCTTAATGATGATGCAATTGATGGTGATATATATTTATTTGATAGCCTGAGTGGCGGTGCAGGTTATGCTGATCAGGCTGGTAGGTACATTGAAGAAATCATTCACATGGCGAAAAAAATTTTAAGTCAGTGCCCATCAAATTGTGAACGTTCATGTCAGGATTGCCTCAGGCATTATGGCAACCAATTTTGGCATGAACATCTGGACAGATTTCTTGGTTTGTCACTTCTAAACTATGCAACAACAGGAAACGTGCCGCAAGCAGGAAATATATATGAACAGCAAAAACAATTATCTGGATTAAAGAGGTTATTAGTTTTAGATGACTATCAGTTTTTTGAAACAAATGCATCAACATTATCTCTGAACCATTCTGGCAGACAAATCGATTTTGCTATTTGTCCTGCATTGATGGAAAACATTATTGATAATAAATCCGCTTTAATTAATTTGTATTTTTTGCAAAGAAATTTACCAGGTACATATCAAATGGTTAAAAACATAATTGAAAATTCAAAAGAATGAGAGCTTTTTTGATAGAGCCTTCTTAAGACTTTTACTTATATAATGAATTGACTTTACTATGAACACTTCATCTCACAGAACTGGCCGCCACATGATTATAGGCACTATAATTATTTTCCTGGCCAAAACAATAATTTTGCCAACAGGCTTTATTACCGCTGTTTTTCTTGCCAGAAAATTGGGGCCATCCAGTTATGGCCTGTTTGCATTAGTGTCAAGATTGACTGGCTGGATAGAAATGACTGGCGCATCTTTTTTTAATCATACAACC
>Ga0272440_1004222_pt1 | contig 10397 bp, 13 predicted proteins | sample SSMMMBAug17_FD_192440 | JGI IMG/M metagenome (GOLD analysis project Ga0272440, IMG submission 192440) | Marine sediment archaeal communities from Little Sippewissett salt marsh, Falmouth, MA, United States - SSM-MMB-Aug17 | ecosystem: Environmental > Aquatic > Marine > Wetlands > Sediment ... | reverse complement strand
ATGAAAAATATATTTTTGGAAACTAAGAATGTTATGGCATTCAGGGAAGCAATGGCGAGTCTTGAAGATGTTCAGAAAGGGCAGCCGGGGTTGGCTGTTGTTTGGGGTCAGGCAGGCAGGGGGAAGACTGTTTGTGCTCAGGAGTATGCTGTTCATTCCAGGGCAATTTATCTTAGGGTTATGGAAGATTGGACACCGAGGGCAATGTTGGGGGGATTGTGTTTGAAGATAAATCAGTCTAATCCAAGAACTATTGCTGATTGTAAGCAGGTTATTTGTGCAGCTTTAGATGTTAATCCAAGATTAATTATTGTTGATGAAGCTGACAGGTTAAGGAATATCGGGATGATTGAACATTTTAGGGATATTCATGATATTTGCGGGGTTCCTGTTGTTTTTATTGGTGAGCAATCATTGTATCCTAAGATAAATAGTCATAGGAGATTGTGGTCGAGGGTTACTCAGGCGGTGGAATTTTTGCCGATTTGTTCTGAAGATGTTGTTCTATTTTGTTTGAAGGCTGCTGGGTTGAGGGTTAGCGGTGAGGTTGCTCAGGGGCTGTGTAAAAGGTGTGATGGTGATTTTCGGTTGATATGGCAGGATGTGAGGAAGCTTGAAAATATTTGCCGTGCAAGCGGGGTTGCTGTGGTTGAAATGTCTATGCTTAAGGGGCTACCAAATATAAAAGGAGGTGGGAATGTTAACTGATGATCAGGAAAGCAGTATAATTGCACTTTATAAGTGTGGTTATTCTTTCAGGAGAATTGCACGTGAAACGGGGTTTTGTAGGAATACTGTTTCGCGTGTCGTGAATGGGGTTAAACCACAAAGAAGGAAAGTAAAACATTGTAATGATAAAATATGGAAGGCTATGAAAATAGCTTTAAATTTTACTGTTTCTGATATTGAGAGATTATCAGGATGTTCTGGGGTTACTATCAGGAGGACAATGTCAAAATTGTCAGAATATGGGATAATTAAAAAAAATGGGAATGTTTTTGAGGATGGAGCTCGCAGGGAAAAATGGAGGCTGGCGTTTTCGTATCAAAAATATGAAACATTCCCGCTTATAAATCAGGATTTGAATATTGATATTATTACGATGGTTGACACTTTATTTAAAAAGGTTAAATCGGGGATTTATGAAAAGGAAAAAGAGGTGTGTATTCAAATTTGTGAAAAACTTATAGGTTTATTTGGAGGGTTAAATGAATATAAATAATAAAAAAAAAGCGTTAATACATATTGCTAAAAAACAGCTTAATATGACTGATGAGGAATATTCTGGGTTTTTGTCTGGTTTTGGGGTTAGTAGTTCGAGATTATTGAAAAATGATCAATGGGATGAGGTGTATAAGCATCTTATTAAGTGTGGATTTAAGGCTGTTCATAAAAGTGCAAAAAAATCGGGTATGCACAAAAAACCAGCTAAGAGCAGGGAAAGATTGGTTAGTAAGGTTGAGGCTTTGCTTGCTGATATGAATTTGTCCTGGGGGTATGCTGATGAATTAGCAAGGAGGATTTGTAAAGTTGATAAGTTTAGGTTTGTGGATAAAGATGATATTTATAAAATTATTACTGCATTGAATGTGCAGCAGAAAAAAAGGAGGGAATATGAATAATTATGAAAGTTATGGGGATGTGATTGATTATTGGGAAAGGCAGGTTATGGGCAATAATTTGGATGGTTTTGAGGAAATGGAGCTTGATTTTGATCATAGGGTATATGATGGAGAGCTTGATTGTTCTGATAATGATTATGGATTGGCAAGGACTGATGTTGATGGTTTTGAAACAGGGTATGATTATGAGTATATGAAAAAAGTGTATCATGTTGTTTATAAGGAGCCTGATTTTAAAACTATTGATGGTGCTTTTTTGTGTAATAGCTGTATTGTTAAGAGAATTCAAAAAGGGTATGAGATTATTTCAAGGGAAAAAAGTGAGATTGAATGTATTGAATGTGAGGATTGTATTGAATGGATTTTGAAAGAATATAAGGACTTTTCTAAGGAGGGGGCTTATGCAAATTGAGGAAACAATTAAATGTCCGCATTGCGGGAAGGAAATTTATAAAAAGGCAGAAGGTGAGTGTAAATATTACCTTTATTTAAGGGCTTATGAGGGGCAACGGGTTGTTGTTGATAATCAATTATACAAGGAAGATGTTTATTATACAGAAGATATGGCGATAAATGAATTGAAAAATGATGCAAACTGGTTAGTTAATTATTACGATATGATACATTGTACTATATATAGAGGTGATGGAAAGCAGAAGATAAAGGTTAAATCTTTTAAGCTTTTTAGAAAATTAGAAGGTTAGGAGGTGTATTATGCAGGAGTATTTAAATGAGAATTTAGATACAGCGCCGGCTCTGGTTCAGGAACTAATTGAGCATGTTGGGATGGAGAGAACATTGCAAATTATATCGTTGTATGGAGGGCAGCATTTATATATTCCAAAAATGGCAATAGCTGACAGGTATATTAGAGATAGAGAAATTTTGAAAGAATATAAGGAAGGAAAGTCATATGTTGCGATAGCTCGAAAGCATAATATGACTGTTTGGGGAGTCAGGCAGATTGTGAATAAGAAAAAAGTCAGGTATAAGCAAATGCCTTTAATAGATTCTTAGTGGACGGACACGGACGGACACGGACGGACACGGACAAAAAAGCGCAATGTTTTATAAGCATTGCGCTTTTTTTTATTGTGTTATGACAGCTTGAAGCTGTTTTCTTTGTCTATATCCGGAAACAAACAAAGTTGCCGGTCTTCCTCAAGAAAACGTTTTTCCATATCCCAAACAGTCTTATATCCATAAAAACCAACCCCAAATCTTGTGTCTATCCTTTTATCCCACGTTAACATTTTTTTCCAAAGAGATGGCTTATACTTTCTTAGATTTTTCAACTCGCCTATTTTTTGCAATGGGCAACAAAAACATGAGGCACGATCAAAAAGTTTGTATAATCCTTCGAAGTCAAATCCTTTCTGATAGCAATATTCGATAGCGTCTTTTCCAGTCATTCCATATTCAATCAAAGGATATCTAAACTTTTTTTTATTATTTGGTTTAACTCTTTTTTGCTCATCAATTGCATAGCCGATACAGACAGTTACATCATCTGTTATATTTCTCACATACCGATCTATTGCGGCAACCTTTTCACGGGTGCACCATCTACGAATTGCAGATGGCCAATTATTCCCTTTACGATAGATTATCCCTTTTTTTTTTACAGGTTTTTCTATTAACATATATGTCAAATCATGTTTAGGGTGTACGCGTACAAATGGTACAGAAAGGGCTGATTTTAGTTTTGAAATATGTCTATGCATTTCTGGGAATTCCCATTCCCCCATATCACAATAGACAATACTATGTATAGGCTCATTTTTTTCAACCATCATCAACAACATTGCCGTGGAATCCTTACCACCTGATAGAGAAACGATGTTCATAACTAAACCGTTATGACAGCTTGAAGCTGTTTTCTTTGGATTTTCATGACTGTATATATTTTATTCATTTTGTCGATGACTTGTTGGTCAACGAACTTTGAATGTGTTTCAATTTCATTACATGAGAAATTTTCTGCTGACATTGCGTCCTCTATCCATTCAATGTCAGAGTACATTTTAAATTTATTGTCTATTGCAGATTCCCATAATTCTGCAATATCTTCTGTGTATATCTTTATTATGTTTCTTATTAATCTTTGAATTTTTTTTTCTATTTTTTTGTCCATTTTTTACCTCCCTTGTTTGATGTAATATAAATCAATATTTTATTATTGTCAAGAGTTTTTTTTAAATTTACTTATATATTTAAAATTATTATTGTACATAGGAGGTATTGAACCATTGTTTTTTGAGAAAATTTTAATGAAATATGTGATTCTTTTTACAAAAGAACTAATAAATTACAATTTATTATGGTACTTACATTGACTGGAAAAATTTATTTATATATAATTCGCCTATAATGATTTTTTATTTATTATTAAATATAAAAAATATGAAAGGGAAAATTTTATGAGTTATAACATAAATGAATATAGTGGACAGAGTATAAATGATCTTAAGGATGCGGATAGGGCTATAAAAGAGATATCTGAAATTGAGAGATTTATTAAGGGTGTTGAATCTGAAAGGGATGCACGTATTGATCAGGTTAAAAAGCAGGCAGAAGAGAGAATCGGTGATAGGAGAGAGAGACTTGAGGTGATAGAGAAAAGGCTTGAGGGGTTTTGTATGGAAAATCGTGGAGATATATTTAAAGAAAAAAATTCGGTGAAGTTGATATATGGGGATTTGTTTTTAAAGAAATCACCTCCCAAGCTTAAGCTGGTTGAAGATAATACTTGGGATGATGTTATTGATAAGATTGAACAGAATGGCAGTTTAGCGCATTGTATTAGAATTAAGAAAGAAATTGATAAGAATCAGGTTAAAAAGCAGGGCAAAGAAACACATGATTTATTAGGGGTTTTTGTAGATCGTGAATTAAAATTTTCTTACAAGGTAAAATAAATCGCGATGCGGTGTGGTGTAAAGGTAACATACAGGATTCATATTCCTGTGATGCGGGTTCAATTCCTGTCGCCGCTATAAAGCAGGAAGGTGATGGCATGAAATTAAGTAAGTATTTTTCATATAATGAGCTTGTAAAAAATCAGGATATTTCGAATACGCAGGCGTTTATTAATATTGTGCATCTTTGTATGGCAGGTCTTGATCCAATCAGAGAGAAGTTCCAAAAGCCAATGATAATAACTTCTGGGTATAGGAGTCCTGAATATAATAGTAAAATTGGAGGGGCTAAGAAATCACAACATACAAAAGGTGAGGCTGCTGATTTTATTATACGCGGAGTTGAGTTATTGGATGTTTTTGGGTGGATAAAGAATTATCACGAATATGATCAGGTTATACATGAAATGCAGGGTGAAAAAGAATGGATTCATTATTCATATAATTTTAATTTGAACAGGAGAGTTGCTATGATCGCAAGGCATGATGGCAATAAGATGAATTATACAATTGTTTAGGATTTTTGTATGCAAGAGTATGATTGGGAAATAAGGGAAGAAGCTGAAAGATTATTTGTTGAGGAAGGGGTTTCTGTAGCAGAAATTTCAAAAAGGATAGATGTCCCTGTGAAAACGTTGCGGAGATGGTCATGTCAAACATTTTCAAATGGAGAAAGACGTACATGGAGCAAACTCAGATCGGATTATATAAGAGACAGGGTAAAAATTAAAGATTCTTTTTTTAAGCTTTTGAAGACGACATTGGATTCAGCAGTTGAAACTAAAGACCCGCGTTATGTTTTTGCCGCGATAAGTCTTTTAAAGGAGGACAAGGAAAGGCGTCAATCAGGGAAAAATAATCCTGATAAATCGCGGGTTTTTTTAGAAACGTTAGAGTTTATTGCTAATTATTTTAAAGAGCATGATTTGGAGGCAATGAAATTATTATCAAAGCATTTTGATGGCATAGTGCAGGGATACAAGGAAAAATATTATGGGTGATAATAATAATGAAGATATGATTTATATTTTGGCTCTTATTTTTTTGTTAGCCTTTTTTATTGTGCTTCATTATAAATTTGTGGAGTGTATGTAATGCGTCCTAAAATTTCAAAATTAACAGAATTGCAGTTTGATAGATGGGTTGATGATTTGGCTTGCTGGGTAAAGGAGAGTGTTAGTCCATTTAAGAACGATACAAAAGAGAAGCAGTGCAAGAGGATTGAAAGGGCGAGGAAAGATTTATTGTTTTTTTTAAAGACATATTTGCCGCATTATTTTTATGTTGAATTTGGTGATTTTCATCAGGAATGGGCTGCATTGTCTGAGATACAAAATAAACTTGTTTTGGTTGCGGCACCACGTGAACATGCGAAAACAACTTTTTTTACTCTGGGAATAACGATAATTGATATTTGTTTTCAGAGGAAGCGGTTTATAAAGATTTTATCTGACAGCAATAAGCTTGCAAGGCGGATGACGATACCTATCAGGAGTGAGTTTGAATATAATAAGAGATTGAGGCATGATTTTGGAGATTTAACAGGCGGCGAAAAGTGGGCTCAAGATGAATTTTATTTAAGGAACAATGTTTGTGTGCTGGGTCAGGGGCGTGATGATAAGCACAGGTCATTAAAATATAGGCAGTGGAGACCAGATCGTTGTTGGATTGATGATTTTGAAAATGATAAGAATGTCAGGAATCCAGAGATTGTAAAGGAGGGGATTGAATTAATTCAGGGGGCTGTTTTAGGGTCTATGGGTGAAGGTTTTAGTATGATGATGCTGGGCAATATTTTCCATGCTAAATCTGTTTTATCTCAATTAATTGCTGATATTGATGATGAAACTGGCGAGGCTCGTTATGTGTCAAAGGTATATGACTGCTGGGTGGATTTTGGAAAAAAAACGCAGAGGCCATTATGGAAAGAATTATGGTCAGCTTACAGGTTGGAGCAGAAAAAACAGCAGATGGGGTCGATTATTTTTAATCGTGAGATGAGAAATCTATGTGTTTTAGACAGTACTCCAATACGCGAGGAATGGTTTGAGGATTGTATTTATAGCCGGAATGAGATTGATTTAGGAGAGTGTTTTGTTTTAACTGCTTGTGATCCATCTGCAAAAAGTGGAGAGGGGAATGACTATAAAGCAGTGATAACTGTTGCTTTTAATCCAAAGAAAATGGAATTTTATGTATTGCATGCATGGATAAGACATGCATCTCCAACAGAAATGTTTAAGGCGTGCTATGCTCAATATGATGCATTTCCGGGGCCTGTAGTTGTTGAAGAAAATATGCTTGAAGAATTTTTGCATGAGGCCATTAAAAGTTATGCAAGGCAAGTAAGACGATATATACAATGGAAGGCAATAAAAAATACACAGCATAAGGAAAGTAGAATAATAAGCACCTTGGCATATTTGATTGAACATGGAAAAATTAAGTTTATTAGAGGGCATAGTGATCAGGATTTATTGATAGAGCAATTGATTTATATATTATCCAAGACGGTAAATGATGATGGTCCTGATGCGTTAGAGATGGCAGTATCAAATTTACAGAAAATAATATCAAAGGCTTATAATGTACCAGCACAAGGGGCGAGGGTCAGGTTATGAGAAATTGGAAAAAAATATTTAATTTTGGGAAAAAGAGAGTTTCGCCTGGTCAAATTTCGCCTGGTCAAATAAGTGAGGTTGACCCTGGTTATAATGCTGTTATATCGAGACTGCATGGTTATTATTCATTTAAAGATTTTCCTTTTTCTGAAATATGTTTTGATGTTTTGGAGTTATTATCAATATTCAACCCTGATGTTTGTCAGGCTTTATCTATAATCACAACATTAGGGAATGCAGGTCATGAGATAGAGATAGAGACAAAAAGAGCTGAGAAAGCAGTTGAGAGAATAAATCAAATTTCAAGGACAATATATGCAGGTGGAGCTGACGGGTTAATTAATCATTTATTAAATCAGATTTCATTGATGGGTGCTTTATCTGCGGAATGGGTAATCTCTGACAGGGTAAGCGATGGGGTTGTAAGGGTTGTAGCTCCACCTGTAAGGACAATAAGATTTAAATTAGAAAATAATGAATGGATAGCTTATCAAGATACTGGCAAAGGGTTTAAAAATCATTATGTGGAGCTTAATAGAAATACGTATAGTTATGTGCCGGTGAAAACGTTAGATAATAATCCTTATGGAATACCTGTTATGCTTGCGGCGCTGAAAAATTTGGATGTTCAGATAGACGCGGTTAATAATCTTGCGGCAGTGGTTCGTAAGATTGGGATGTTGGGAGTTACAACTGTTAAGCTGCAACAGCCTTATCAATTACCAGGGGAGGGGGTTGAGAAATATCACGAGAGACTAGTGAAACATCTACAAAATTATGCGAACTCTTATGCAGGCAGTTTGGCGGAAGGTGTTGCGGTTCATTATGATGATCAGGAAATAAGTCATTATTCGATAAATCAGGTTGCGGCAGGTGCAGCTAAGGTTGTTTTCCAGATAAATGAAGAACAGATCATGAGTGCGTTTGATATTCCACCATCAATGATGGGACGGAGTTATTCCACGACTGAAACTTATGCCGGTGTTGATTATGAGAGGCTGATGAGAAGGTTAGGGAATTATAGAAGAATTATAAAGAGATTTATTGAGAAAGGGTATTTGCTTGATTTGAATTTAGTTGGTCTGCCTGTTGATTCGGTTCGAGTAATTTTTAATGAGGGTGATGGATTTAGGGAAAAAGAGAAGGTTGAAGTTGAAGGGCTGGAAATTGATAATGTAATTAAAAAACGTGATGCAGGGTTTATAAGTGATGATGAAGCGGCTCAGGAATTGGGTTATAAAAAAGCTTCAGGGGAAAAGAAAAAGAGTGAAAGCTTGAGGTTTGTTTATAAGGATGGCGGGTATGTTTTTAAGAGAGAGCAGTTGTCTGTTAGCGGGGTTGGGTTTGAAGGTATTTATAGAAATGCTTTGCGTGAGGTTATGAAAAATGCTGAATTTGCCGGGGTTGTTGCTGGTGTGAAGAAAGTGAGGGAGTTTGTCAGGGGGAGAAAAAATAATGCTGATGTGTTTGCTAAAGAGGTTTATGGTGCTTTTTGTGAGGGTGTGAAAAAAGAGTTAGGGGGTTGTGATGATGTTGTGGCAGGGTATGTCAATCAGATTTATGAGTATTACAGGAATGATGATTTAGGTACTTTTGGTGCTGAGATAGTGTACGGACATGGACGGACACGGACGGACAAATTTGGGGGTAAGTATAGAAGGTTTGGCAAGTTGGATATTGGTTTGACTGATAGTAATGCTGTCAGATATTTGACGGCTATTGATCATTATTACTTTGGGGCTGGGAATTATATTGCGGATAATGAGTCAAGAGTGGGTAAACAATTGGTTGAATGGTTAAAAGAAGAATATCTTGATAAAGGGTTAAGTTTGAAAGATGAAAGCGCTGTTGAAATATTTGAAGAGAAGTTTAGCAGTATTGTTGATAATATTGCATGGAATAAGATAAATCAGCTTGTTAATACAACAGTTGGAAGGATTCAGAATTTTGGGCAGACATTGAATTTATATGAAGGTGGTTTTACTAAATATCAGATTGTAGGACCTGAAAGAGGGCCTATATGTAAATATTGTAAAGAAATGGTAGGAAGGGTTTTTGAGGTTGAAAAGGCGGCTTTCAGGCTTGCGAGAATTGTAGATAAAGGATTTGAAAGTGTTAATGATTTGTCACCTTTTTTGACTAATAATTATACTGTAGAAGAAATAAAAAAAATGAGTGATGAGGCATTACAGGATGCAGGATTTGAAAGCCCTCCTTATCATCCTGAATGCAGACATAGAAAGGCGGCGTATATATGAGAAATTTTGAAATAATTGAAGATAATGGAGATTTAGGCGTTATAAAGGCTAAGTTTAGATTTGAAACAAGTATGCTTGAAAATAATTATGAAAAATTTGAAATTAATAATTTGGGAGATGATGAACAGAAAGAAGTTAAGGAGCAGGGGGATAATTCTGAGTTTTTAGTTGTTCATGCGAGGTTGTTGTCAAAGGTAGTTACACAATCGAGGTATTTTGATTTTACTGAAGATAATGTTTTAAAAAATGCGGTCAGCCTTTTTAATAATAGAACTGTATATGCTAATCATGAAGCAGATGTTGAAAATTGGAAAGGTGTTGTAAGGATGGCTGAATATGATGATAAAAGAAAACCTGAAGGGATTAATGGGGCAGTGTACCTTGATAGAACTGTAGATGCAAAATTATGCAGAGGGTTTGAAATAGGGGCGTTGAATTCGTTTTCAGCTACAATAATGTTTGAATATATAAAAAGTCATCCGGCTATTGAATATTATTATGATTCTCTTGGCAAGGAAGTTGACGGAAGTATTGTCAGGTTTATTGTGAAAAAAATAAAAAATGTTGGTGAAATTTCTGTTGTATGGGAGGGGGAAGACCCATTTGCAAAATCTTTTGTAAAAAATAATAAAGAAATAAATAATAAGAAATTTAAGGAGGAAGGTAATAAAATGTCAGAATTTAAGAAATTAAAAGACGAGATCAAGGAAGTTTTGGGGGTAACATCTGAAGACGACAAAGAATTTGTTAAAGAATTATTAGAAAGAATAAATGGATTGATTGAAGATAATGCCAGATTAGAGAAAGCAGCTGATACAGGTGTAAAATTTCTTGAGGAATTAAGAGAAAAGGCAGTTTCAATGTATAAAGCGGCTAAAGGAGAATTTTTTAAGCAATCTTTTTTAGACAATGTGATTAAAAAGGCAGATATGGAAACAGCAAAAGCATTGTTTGAAGAATATCAAAATGAAATTGATA
>Ga0272440_1004221_pt1 | contig 10400 bp, 5 predicted proteins | sample SSMMMBAug17_FD_192440 | JGI IMG/M metagenome (GOLD analysis project Ga0272440, IMG submission 192440) | Marine sediment archaeal communities from Little Sippewissett salt marsh, Falmouth, MA, United States - SSM-MMB-Aug17 | ecosystem: Environmental > Aquatic > Marine > Wetlands > Sediment ... | reverse complement strand
TTTTCATCACAAAGCCGATGGAACAAAAATCAAATTTGATATCAAAAATGAATCAGACGGCTCACAACGTGTTATTGATCTCCTACCGGTTTTTCTCGAGCTGTCAGCAACAAATTCAAATAGCGTTTTTATTATTGATGAACTGGATCGAAGTTTACATACATTATTAACCAGGCAGTTGATTGAGACTTACCTTGATAATTGTTCAGAAAAAAGTCGTTCTCAGTTGCTTTTTACAACACATGATGCTCTTTTAATGGATCAAAACATTTTTCGTCGTGATGAAATGTGGGTTACAGAAAGAGATCATTCCGGTATCTCCAATTTGATTTCTTTTAGTGAATATAAAGATGTGCGCTACGATAAGGATATTCGTAAGAGTTATTTGAAAGGGCACTTGGGTGGTATTCCTCGAATAATCGCTAATGAGACATTGCGAAATTGACCACTTTTATAACATAATGAGATCAATTCATGTCAAAGAAAAGAAGACAATTTAAAAGGCCTCTTGGCAAAAAAAGTTATAGAAAATTGTTCGTGATTGCAGTTGAAGGCGCAAAAACTGAACCTCAATATTTTGCTATGTTCAACAATCAACAGTCAATAATTCGTATACATTGTCTAAAGGGTGCCCATAGTTCACCACTATATGTTTTAAAATGAATGATTAGTTATCTCAAGAGAGAAGCCTGGCTCGTTGTTGATAAAGATCAATGGACTGATGATCAATTGATAATACTTCTTGAATGGTCTCAAAAAGCTGATAATTATGGCTTTGCTTTGAGTAATCCAAAATTTGAATATTGGCTGTTACTTCATTTTGAGGATGCATCTGGAATTAAAAATTCCAGGGATTGTGTTGAACGACTTAAAAAATATCTTCCTGGTTACGACAAAAGTATTGATGTCAGAAAAATTTCGCATGAAATGATTGATAATGCCATACATCGTGACGAAGTAAGAGACAATCCTCCATGTAAAGACTGGCCGAAAATCTTTGGTAGCACAACTGTTTACAAGTTAGTCAAAAATATTATTCATACATGAAAATTTTCTAAAAGTCCCTCAATGGATATGATAAAAATCTATTTCAAATAATGCTCTGTTATGTCCCCTCTAACATGACCCATTTCATGTGAAACCAGTATCAAACTTTCTTCATATGTTTTGCCAACAGGCATAAACTGTTTTATATTTAGGACTTCTCGAATAATATGTTCCCTATTTTAGCAGAAGTTCCTTTTGTTCATTCAAAATTTGTCTGATTTCACCTGTTATAGGAATGAAAGGGCACTTGGGTGGTATTCCACGAATCATTGCGAATGAGACATTATGTAATTGACCAATTGGGGACGGTCCGACCCTGGTACTTCTCTAACAATTTTCGAAACTCTCCCAAAGACACCATACAGTCTGCGTGTAATGCGTAACCTGAAAAGCTCGAGACATAGAATCTGAGATCAAAGTTTGAGGAGTTATCAAAATCATCGAGCCTTGGATCGTTAAGAATTGAAAACAAGACTGAGCTGCGTGGATTGTGATTGGCTAAAATGAAAATGACTTCAGGTTTTTCATCCGATGTAATCTTGATATTTGTCCAGTTGGCGACTCTGTTAAATTTCAACAAACCAAGTTCATCTAACTGATTAAACTGGTTTTCCATTGTTTCGATCAAAGTCTGATACCTGCCTTTGTTCGCAATAAGCGCATTCTAATTGAAAGCATGAGTGTGTGATCCTGCTTAATTCGATCAAGCAGGGACATAATACACCATTGGGTGTTAATAAGTCCTCCATGAAGGTAATTGATAATGATCTCATTATGGAACTTTAATCGGGGTCTTTCCGACCCTATGTTTACGTGCATTAAATCTGGGAAAGAGTGAAATGTCAGTATGCGGTAAAAACAGTGCCGCCATATAATTATCCATGTAACTGGGTGTTTCTGAAAGCTCAAAATTGGTCATTCTTGCAACAGTTTCACCCACATCCTGACGAATATGGTTGGAGATGCTGCTCATGCGCGCACCCATCAAAGAACCATTTCCAATATATGTGACTTTTTCCGGGGCGACTTCTGGCAATAGGCCAATGGTCATGGCTTTTTCCAGATCAACAAAACTGCCAAAACCGCCGGCTAAAATAATACGATCCAGATCCGAGATACTCAGCCCCACTGATGTCAACAATGTCATGTAACCGGAATACATCGCAGCTTTCGCACGAATTAAATTATCAATATCAATTTCTGTCAGCACAATATCGCGATTAATTTGTGTCTGATCAGCCCAGACAACAACATATTCATATGTTCCATTTTGTTTTCTAATCCGATTTGTATTTAATGCTGTATTGAATTTACCATTTTGACCAATTACATCATTTTCAATAAGAACAGCGAGCATTGTCAGCAGGCCAGATCCACAAATGCCTTTGGGACGAACATTGCCAATGGTGAGAATCATAGGTTCAAATGTCACAGGATCTATTGAGAAATCTTCAATAGCGCCTTTTGATGCTCTCATGCCATGCTCGACACCGCCGCCTTCAAAAGCCGGCCCAGCGGAACAGGCGGCACAGGTTAACCATTCTTTATTGCCAATGACAATTTCAGCGTTGGTCCCCATATCAATGAACAGTGTCAGCTCGTCAGTTTGATACATCCCAGACCCCATGACACCCGCTACGATATCGCCTCCGACATAACTGGATACACAGGGGTAAATCAGGGCATTGGCATGTGCATCGACATTTAAGCCCAGATCGACAGCTTTGCATTGGGGATAAAACATTGTCGCTGGCACATAGGGGGCTCTTCGAATATAGCGTGGATTAATGCCTAAAAACAATTGCGTCATGGTTGTATTGGCGGCAATGGTAACAACTGATATATCATTGATATTGGCTTTTGCACGATGAATTATTTTTTCGATAATTTTGTTGATCGTTTGAACAACTACCTTTTGAAGTGTTTTTGCATTATCCCCTTTTTCAGCAAAAACAATGCGCGAAATGACATCCTCTCCATAGCTGATTTGTCCATTGAAATCACCATATGAGGCCAATATTTCACCAGTATGCGTATCAAGAATTTCACCATACACTGTCGTTGTGCCAATATCTATCGCAATGGCCAGTTTTTGTTTTGTTCGATCGCCGGATGCGACCTGAATGATATGATTTTTATGGCCATCACGAACAGGTCGGGCAATTGTCAGAGTGATCTCGTGATTTTTTTCTCGTAAAACATCGGGCAGTTGTTGAAGAACTGGCATTTCAAATTCTAACTGATGCTCATTGAACTGTTCTCTCAGGCAATGGATCAAACGCATTGCATCACTGCTATTGTTCTCGTGTGAGGGCTCAGGTACAGTAACGCAAATTTTTTCTACAGGCGGTAAGAAATTACCAGCTTCTTTTAATATGGAAATATCAATTTCTTTAATTGTGGCCTTTTTACGTTGACTGACAACATTTAGCACACTGGTATCAATGCTTGATTCCACGGGTATACGCACAACAATATCTGAACGAACAATACTTTTACAGGCCAGACGATATCCTTGCTCTATATCTGTTTTGCTGAGACGTTCACTGATCCCCTCCTCAACAGACCCTTCTTCAATCAAGACTCTGCATTTTGCGCAAACACCTTCGCCGCCACAGGATGCATTAATATGCACACCTGCTTCCATGGCAGCACGAATAAGGTTTTCTCCATCATTGACAGTAATTTGTTTTTTATATGGTAAAAAAGTAATCGTATATTGATTCATAGAAAAACTCCTAATTCTATTATTCTTTTTTCACATGAATTCCCATGGCAGATTGCATTTGTGCCCCCAAACACCAGGGTTTGTTATAATCCTGGCCATCTATCACCCTGTCATCATCAATTATTTTTACATATCGCATTTTGCCATGTTTGGGCCAGGGCGTGTTATCAATTATTGATTGAAATGTTGACAGGTCGAAGCGGTCACCCCCCAAATAGGGATCAGTGGGTTTGAAATCTTTGGATACATAGACATTGGGAACTTTGACCCATTTTTTTACCCCATTTACAGATTGAATTTCAAATGCCTGCATGTCCATTGTATGGTTGGCCCATGTGGGATTGTTACCATGCATATTTTTAACACTCTCATGCACATAATTGGGATTGTTTTCAGATGGTTTGGGGTTTAGATCATATTGTTCTGCTGTGTTGTAATACCAATGTTGTGCATCTTCGGACACTTCGACATGCGCGAGTTCACAACACAAACCATCAACCTTGAAGCCCCAGGAAAAACTACCTTCAAAGGTAATAAAATCATCGCCTGGACCATCAAAGATATAATACCCCTTTTCAAATCGAAAAGCCGCCTCACCATTAATGCCGACTGCTGTACAATTGCCACCCCGACTGCCAGCACCGGTTCCGGTTGGAGGCCCTAAAGCCAGGCCATTATTGATTGGAATGCCCTGATCATCACATAAAGAACTGTTTCCCCACCAGGAACTGCCCATTACACCAGGGTTCCAAATAACAACTTTATCCAGATAGATATTTCTTTCAGTAAAGGGCTCCTCTGTTGATCCATATGATAAATGTCTGATAAGTTTCACGACATCGGTCAAATGTTGACTACAGAATACAGTTGATTCAGTTATTATCATTGAAAAAAAAATAAATACAAATACACGTTTTTTCAAAACAATGTCCTTCAGTATAAAGAAATCAGGGATATTCAAAAAATAACTGCCCCCATTTATCAATATAGCTCGTTTTGAGGTAAAGGTCGTATAGTCATGTAGAATGCTACGTCTCTATACGACCTATTTTTTATCGTTTCAAAAGAATCTTTTGCAAAGCCTTCTTTTCAAAAGATTCAGGAAACGAACGCTCACCATTCATAATTACTGGTGAAACATCTCTGGTCAGCAAAAATATGGCAATGTCACGTGCCAGATGATCACCATATACAGTTGTAATATCACATGACCATTTTCCATTTTCATGGACGACAGTGACTGGATTTTTACTATCAGGCTTATTTATCCACCCTTTATTATTGAGATAAACAGCAATCTGGCAATCTGATGGAAGGATATTTATCACTCGACCGGTAAGATTGACGATTCGATTGTTAAATTCAGGAATTTGCGTCACTATTACAGTTGGCTTCAGGCTTTGAATGGCGCCATCAGCCTCGTATTTCATATTGTCATTGTTTATAATTGAGGGCTGGTTGTCTGCATAATTAACCATTGTTGAAACCAGTTGATTGGGTTTATAAGGGTATTGGACAAAATACGTGCCATTATGAACAAATTTCTCATTGTCTGTGACTAAATGCTGAACTGACAGGTTTAGTGGAATCACCATAAAGGACATATTCGGATCATCAAAACCAATTTTAATCGCGCCTGTGTATTCACCAATCGCAAGACCATATGAAGAAAATTGAACCTGCAATGTTGTTTCATCATTGGAATTTATTGTGCCGGATTCAGGTGTTACAGATACACCCGCAGATTCACGAACTATTTTAAGCGCCAGCTTATCCTGTATGTATTCTTGATTATAAGAGATTAAAAGTCCATCGCTGTTATCTATGTTTGCAATGCCTATTGTATTTGAACCAATATTAAATCCACTTTCAATTTTTAGATATTGAACAAGTATTTCACCACTTTGCTTTAGAATTATTTGCGCAGTAATCGTTCCGCTCGTATTATATTGACCATAATCATTGATTTGAATGATTGCCTGATCTTGATCCGATTGAAAAAACACACTAGATTCTTTTGGATGCAAGTCATCCCAACACCATGCAATAATATTTGAAGGCATTCTTTCTCCGGGGATACGACCATTTCGATAACTTGAATAATACCTGCTCATCGGTCCAAACGCGATGAACCCATTGGAGCAAATATATATGCTTTGATAGTTTTCACCAAAAAAATTAAATGGAAAATTGAAATTAAAAGGGCCTTGATAATTATCATCACGAAGTCCATTGATAAGTTTGCCAGTTGATGATATATTTTTCCATTCGAAAACCGGCCCATTCACCATATGACTATCGACATATGTATATTGACTATTCTGAGGCAGGTCCTGCCCTAAAGAATCTACTAACTGAATTTTTTCAATATTCCAGTTTAATGGTTTGCTTATGCCATTAATGATTTTTAAATCGGCTATTATTTTATGGTTTTGCGGCATTGAAATGTTAAGCTCTGAAGGTGTTACCACAATATCAGTTGTTTTAACAATCATGGATACTGGTATGCTATATGGCGATTTTTCATTTTCAGCATTGTGAGAGATCTCAATAGTAGCTTTATATTCTCCGGGTTCAAGATCGTTTGCATCATACCTGAGTGTTATTGTTTTTGATTCTTGTGTATGAATGCTGCCATTTGTTTCATCAATGGTCAGCCAGTTAACATGACTATGATTGGCAACCCATTGTAACGCATTTGCCATCAAGAGATGCCCATCAGTATTAGAAATCCAGCCTTCATCAAAAATTTCGTTTGATTTTGGATAAAATGCAAGATCCGCTCTTCTGGCACAATCTAAAATCTTTGCTGTAACTAAAGGTCTTCCATCCTCCCAGTCTGCAATTCTTAAGACATCAGAATAAACTTTTGTTGTTCCTGGCCTGATACTTGAAATACCGCCATCAAAGGATCTGATATTATTCATGATAGGATGATTAGGATCGTAGATTTTACCCATTTCAAGTCTTGGAGATCGGGCACATGGGACAGCCGGCGGGATTGTCAGATATCTTTCCTGTGCGAATCGTCCCTGTAATCCCCAATTATCGTCTCGTTCGATATCAAACATCATTGTAACAACACCGCCGCCTGTTTCAATATAATCAGCTATAGTATTTCCTAAAGAATATGGATCATCGTATGTATAGTTAGAAAATATCAATAAAGCATCAAACATTTGTAATTCGGAAATTTCCGGCGTAAAGGTGCTGACATCGATATATGTAACAAGATGAAACAATCTCGTATTCGCTATCTTTTGCGCAATGTGATCCAAGGCATCAGAATCATCTTCAGCCCCTAAAATACAAACACATAATTCACTTGCATTATTTGATTGGATTGAATGTGCAGCCGGGTATTTTTTCTTTGAAGCTATTATTTTCTCAGGATTTTCTTTGGATTTATTAGGCATTGAAATATTTGAAATCTTTCGTTGTTTTTGGAGAAGCTTCTCAACAAACTGATCAATCTGGTTTATTCTATTTAATTTTTCTGATTCATTAACAAATATTTTCATATTAAATGATAATTTACCGCATCCAGTGTTTGATATTTCAAATGTTTGTTCATGTTTACCATTGATTGGGATTGTTACTGATTCTGGAAATGTTGTCTGAATCATTGGTTGTATTGTCCTAAAAGAGACATTTTCGGATTGAACAATATTATCATCATATTTCGCAACAATACGATAAAAGTAAGCTTGATCTGGATGTAAGTTATTGATTTGTTCTTTCACATTTATTTTGCCAGTATCTGCATTTAAATTGACTGTTTCAGTTTTATTGCCATATGACGCTGTTTCACCATATTCAAAATAATAAGCCAGGGAAGAGCCATTTGTATTGATATAGCCATTCAAGGTTGCAGACTGACATGTAATATCTGTTGCAGGTTCTGTGCGAATAATCGGTAAAACCTGACCTTCTTCAATAAGTTTTATTGATGGATCCCCCAGCAAATTCATCACAAAGAGATTCATCCAGTGGCAACCATCCCAATAGCCATTATTGTTTTCACCCAGATCCGATTTTAGATCAAAGAATGCTTGTCCTGCATTCATTTTTTGTTGCACCAGATTTTTAGCTAAATAGTATCCAATACTAAAATTATCACAGTAATATTTAGCGTCTTTTTCCCAATCAGCAACCATGTACCAGCTAACACGTGATGCTGCATATGTGGCGATAGCCCCTTGTTTAAGTTGAGAAAACTGTAAATTTTCTGGTTCTTCAGGTAATCCATTTGTACAGGAGCATTGAAATACAAATGCGGGATAATTATCATTTAACTCAGTGGTATAAGAACTGCTCATAAATGTGCCATCATAACAATCGTGACACCCAATATAAGCGCCTTTACTGTTACCATGACCACTCCACCACACCATACCATATTTATTTGATTTCCATTTATTGATTGTAACACCAGATACCAACTCTTCTTCTGGTTCATAAATTGAATTCGCAAGGCTACAGACACTTCCTTTCATGTATTGTCTCCAATATTCGAAGTCTGCATCTTTCATGTAGTCAACAATCATTGCTTCAGCAAGCATGGCACTATCTGTTCTGGGATCTAAAAAACTCATTGGCATCAAAATTTTTCTACGCCATTGGGTGTTCTGTGCGTTGGCGTAAAGAATAGTTTTTTCCAATATTTGATCCAGAGAATCAGTATCATTATTATAAACTGATATTCGTCCCACATAAACTTCATTCATAAAATCAACGCCACCAAAACCGCTATCATTTTCATAGTCTCCAAACAATTCATCGTCATTCAGATCCCAATTTCCGGTAAGATCTGCATAATAATAATCTGTTGGCGCATCAATGTGTTCATCATCTTCAGTATACCTCGGCCAACACATTTTCATTGGTATGTCACCAACATCGTCATTTTCATCTGTTGGATCATCAGGGTTGGGATCACCAACAAGCAGGACATATTCGATACCATATTCCAGGTAGTGATCTTTGAGCCATTTTCTAATTTTCTCCGCTCTGCCATTTGGAGATTGGGCATCAAGATGCCCAAAATCACTTTCAGTTACAATGCGCGGATGAAAACCGCGCTGCGTTAAATTTGCCATAAAACTGGTCAGCTTTGAACTCTTTGATACGATTTGATCTGTTGTAATGATAACATAATTATAAAGATCTGAACTGTCTGAGGAGATTCCTAATTCATACCATTTGCGGGCCTCGGAATAGTTTTCAAGTATATTTTTTACTCTATTGTCCATAACATTGTCTTGCATGCGCTTGCTTTTGCGAGGTGTCGTAGTATCAATTTGATAAGATAGTGTCACATTAACAGAAGGAATCATTCTTAGCATTTTGCTTACCGGATTATACTGAAATGGACTATATGTTAATGAAACAATTTTCCATTTCCGCAGTTGAGAGGTATCTCTTAACGCGACAAAATCAGTGGGCAAAAAACGATTATTTGAATAAAAATTCCTGGCTTTCATTACGATTTGTTTATTATTTCGCCATGTTGCCATTGTTGGCGATTCAGGAATAATGAATTTGCCAAGGTTCGAAATATTGTCTTTTTGATAGTGCAATTGAATGCTTTTAACATCAGCGTCAGGATGAATCGCAATGCGGATTTTTTTTATTGGTAATCGGGGATAACCCGGGATGTTATTTGAAAAATATCCATCAATTTTAATTGAATGGTTACCCGATGGAAGCTTGCTTATTGTATAATCTGGTGCTTCAATCGTAACGTTTTGTTCAAATAATTGCGCAAACGAATTTGTTGATATAATGAGTATCGCACTGGCAATCAACAATATTTTTTTCATGATAAACTCCTTTGATATTTTTTTTGGAATAGACTACCTGGTTGTCATTGGTTTTCTGATAACCTCTTTATGAATGATCGCATTCTCAAACAATGATGCCGGAAGGATCTTATCAATTTTCAAAACAGGCATAGTAAAATCTTTTCGAAATAAAAAAACCGCAATATGTGTTGCCGCCCAATCATTATCTTGCGTTGTAATATCGGAAATCCAATAGCCATCATTGTTTATCTTCACATTTTTTGCTCTCCACCCATTGACAAAAATATATACGCCGATCTGATGTTCCAAAGCAGCGCCATCAAGAATGACACCTGTAAGATTCTCTACACGAGAACCATAGGGCGGTACTTTTAATAGTTGAATTGTCGGACCTGATGATGCTATCACTGGATAGGCAACAGAAGTCATTAAAATTACAAACATGAGATAATTTGATAATTTTGGGTTAAAATTTAATTTCATACATACCTCCTTTTGTTATGGGTATTAAGAAAAATAAGGAAATCTCGGATAATAAGTTCCTCATTTCAGAAAGAGTAAATGCTATTCTTTTTTGAACCAGGATTACACTGAAGAAGATGAATAAGATGAAATGAGACACTTTTAATTCATCTTATTCATCTTCTTCAGCGTAATCCTGGTTCAAAAAAAAAAGGAATGCAATGTATTAAATGAGGAACTTATTATCAGAGCTTTCCTAAGGGGCGCATTCCAAAAAAGTCGGACATTCATTGATGATCATTGAAAAATGATTTATTTCGGCAAATCCAAGAACAGCGTAGGGCTAAAGCCCAACGCTG
>Ga0272440_1004220_pt1 | contig 10404 bp, 7 predicted proteins | sample SSMMMBAug17_FD_192440 | JGI IMG/M metagenome (GOLD analysis project Ga0272440, IMG submission 192440) | Marine sediment archaeal communities from Little Sippewissett salt marsh, Falmouth, MA, United States - SSM-MMB-Aug17 | ecosystem: Environmental > Aquatic > Marine > Wetlands > Sediment ... | reverse complement strand
TAGAATTGCAAGTTCAAAAAGTTAGAAATTTGCATCAAAGAGATATTGCCGAAGGTTATGGTGCTGTCTGGCTTCCTGGCGCTCTTGATAAAAAATTTCCTAATGCATCTACTGAATTCAAATGGCAATTCCTTTTTCCTTCTAGCAAAAGAGCTATCGATCCAAGATCTGGTATTATTAGAAGACACCACATCCAGCAAGATAGCTTACAAAAAGCGATAAAACGTGCGACCCTTAACCTGAATTTCAATAAACGTGTAAGTTGCCATACTTTCAGACATTGTTTTGCAACACATCTTCTTGAAAAAGGTGCTAATGTCAGGCAGGTTCAAAAACTTATGGGTCATAATGATCTCAAAACAACTGAAATTTATTTGCATCTTATGGATACCAAAATAAATATTACAAGTCCTCTTGATTATATTTTGTGAATACTATAATTTATTCATTATTATAAAAGAAAAACTCTTCTGTCGCAAGATTGCAAAATGTTGTATAATTAATTCTTAACTTAAGCTTAAAGGAAGGTAATCATGTCAAACAATTATCTATTCAAGCCCATGAGCTTCGCTTTAGAAATGCTAGGTCGCATATCCAGCTCTGATTATGTTAATCGCTGGAAATTGCGTCAACCTGCACTTAAACTGGTTTATCAAGCCATGCGCCAAAGCGTTCGCGTGGGTAATTTTGTCCAATCTCATTACATTGCACCCAAAACGCTCGATCTTGATCATACTTTATCACAAAATACCCCGCCCAAAAATAACTATTTTGATTTGACTCTCACTCGTGAACAACAAATGGTCAGAGATGAACTGCTTAAATTTGCAAAACAAGTCATGCGCCCAATGTCAAGAGATGCTGACAATAACGTTCTGACATCAGATTTTTTCAGCCAGGTCAACGAACTGGAGCTTGCCTTGAGTGGTGTGCCACAGGCATTAAAAGGCGCTGGCTCAGTCAGATCCCCCATTTCTAACATGTTGATAGCCGAAGATATGGCCTATGGCGATATGTCTCTAGCTATTGCTTCACTTGCACCATTGGGATTTGTTAACACCATTACCGAATTCGGCTCTCGACAACAACAATCGCGCTATCTACCTCCTTTTACTGAAGAAAAATTCTTTCCAGCATCTATCGCCTTAATGGAACCTGCTGCACGTTTTAATGTCAATAAACTCAAAACATTAGCTGAACCAACCAATGCTGGTTTTCGCTTAAATGGTATCAAATGCATGGTCCCCCTGGGTGTGCAATCCGAACTGATAATCGTTTTTGCAGAATTAGCAAATCATGGCCCTCGAGGATTTATTTTAGAACGACATTATCCGGGTATTTCTATTGAAAATGAATTGAATATGGGGCTTTCTGCTGCTGGTTTAAGTCGAGTTGTCCTGACTGATGTTGAAGTTCCTTCATTCGCATTGTTGGGAGAACATGAAGTGCATTATTCTCATCAGCGAATGATTGACTTGGCGAGAATTGGTATATGCGGACTATCACTGGGCACCTGTCAGGCGGTACTGGATTTTGTTATTAAGTATGCCAATGATCGCATCGCTTTTGGTGAACCTATTAGTAATCGACAGGCTGTGGCTTTCATGATTGCGGATATGGCTATTGAATTGGAAAGCATGCGGATGCTGACTTATCGCGCTGCAGGTCGTGCAGAGCAAGGCCTTCCTTTTCATCGTGAAGCATACCTGGCTCAGTTATTATGCGCGCAGCGGGCAATGCAAGTGGGGACTGATGGTGTTCAAATCCTTGGTGGACATGGCTTTGTTTGTGAATATCCTGTCGAATTATGGTATCGTCAGCTCCGCGCTGTGGGTATCCTTGAAGGCACTTTCGTGGTTTAATATCATATCAATGAATTATGATAATCCAACTTTGCTTTTTCCAATCACTTGAAGTTTCAGTCTATGTCTATGGATGTCACTGTTTGTACAGGAGAAACGCGAAAAACAATAGTTGGACAATAATATATCAGGAGATCTTTAAAAATGATTAATCTGGAAATCCCAAAAAAATTGCGTCAGGTGGGTGACCTGGCTCATGCAGTCGCTGAAGGTTTATTTCGTCCGATTTCTCGAAAATATGACCGCTTTGAACATGCATACCCTCATGAACTCGATATGCTTCGATCAATTTTACAAGGCATGTCTGATGGCGGCAGCGGCATGGGCGCTGATGGCCTTTCTCAAATGAAAAAAGCCAAAAGCAAAGAAATTAAAAATGGTAACAATATGGCGGTTGTCCTTAATATGATGGAAATTTGCTGGGGGGATGCCGGGCTTGCACTGACAATACCAGGTCAAGGGCTTGGGAATGCAGCAATTGCGGCTGTTGCAACTCCAGAGCAAAAAAAACGTTTCGATGGTAAATGGGCTGCGATGGCAATCACTGAACCTGATGCTGGTTCAGATTCAGCGGCTATCAAAACAACTGCTGTTTTGGATGGCGATTATTGGGTGTTAAATGGTGAAAAAATTTTTGTCACCTGTGGTGATCGTGCTGATTTAATTGTTATTTGGGCAACTCTGGATCAAAGTCTTGGCAGGGCTGCAATTAAATCTTTTGTCGTGGAAAAAGGCTCACCAGGCATGAAAGTTACTCATTTGGAAAAAAAATTAGGCATTCGTGCATCAGATACAGCCACAATTATTCTGGATAATTGCCGCATCCAGAGAGACAACATTTTAGGCTCTGAAACGATTGATACCAAAAAAAGTTTCGCAGGTGTGATGCAAACTTTCGATAATACCAGACCTGTTGTTGCTGCTATGAGTGTTGGCGTTGCGAAAGCGGCCCTGGATCTTACCTGTGAACTACTCACCAGGGAAGGTTTATCTTTTCAATACAAAGGAAATCGCTTTGAAATTCCCGCGATTGAGGCAGAAATCTATCGCATGGAAGCCGAGTTGGAAGCTGCACGATTACTTATGTTTAAAGCGGCATGGATGGCTGACAATGGAAAACCTAACTCTAAAGAAGCCTCAATGGCGAAAGCAAAAGCCGGTCGGGTGGGCAATGAAATAACCCTTCGTTGTGTTGAACTTTGCAGCAGTCTGGGATATAGTGAAGATCATTTGTTGGAAAAATGGGCCAGAGATTCAAAAATATTTGATATCTTTGAAGGAACACAACAAATCCAACAACTTGTGGTCGCTCGTCGTGTGCTTAAAAAACGTTCAAAAGATTTGAAGTAATTCATATTCGTTGCGGTCTTCAGTACAAAAGGAGATCATTATGAAAAAAATATTAATTGTCGATGATTCCACAACCATGCGTCGAATGATCAGGGCTACCCTTCAGACCCTCGACAATATTTCTTTTGAAGAAGCTCAAAATGGTCTTCAAGCCATTGAATGCCTGACAATCAATTCAATTGATCTCATGACGCTCGATTTGAATATGCCTGATATTCATGGATTAGAAGTTCTAAAATTTATCAACTCGCATCAATCTCTTAACAAAATTCCCATTATTGTCCTTACCGCCCGCTCAGATGCGCAAACAATGGATGAAGTCATGGCCGCTGGCGCAACCCAATTGATGAAAAAACCTTTCGAGCCGCAAAAACTTTTGGCCCAGGTTATTCGTTTGCTCAACACGCAATCAAACGCATAACAGTTTTTTTACACTTTTTAAAAGGATTAAACAATGCCTGATAACTTTGATGAAATGGAAAGAGAAATTCTCGCTGAATTAGCTGATGAGTTTTATGCGGAATGTGATCAACTTCTACAATCTCTCAGGCGTGATCTGATTACTTTGGAAAATTTTATTGATTCTGATCGGTTTGATAAAAAATTACTCGATAATGTTTATCGCACGTTTCACTCGCTTAAAGGGATTACAGGTACGATCCATATTGATCTGGCAGTAACGCTTTCTCACAAACTAGAAACATACCTGCGCCTTCTTTGTGATAAAAAAGTTAAACTGATTAACACTGGTCTTGATACCCTGATGTCTGGAACCCAAAAATTGGAACAAATCATTTCAGCCCATCGTAATAATCAATCCTTACCTGATATTACATCAATACTATTAACCATTGAAAAACTTGTCGATTCAACTGCTACATTAAAAATTCCCAACATTGAATCATCAGATACTCTTTTTCAGCTTGATGAAGATGAGACGCATCGTATCAGGAATGGCCTTCAGAAAGGTCTTCAATTATACAGGTTTAACTTTACGCCCACTCAAGAACTATCTTTAAATGGGATCAATGTTAATGTCATTCGCCAACAAATCCAGGGAATTGGCGAAATAATTAAAGGCGTACCTTCAACAAATGGCAATGATAATATCACCTTTGATTTTCTGGTGATTGGATTTGTAGATCAACAAATGCTGGATAAATGGCACAAAGATAATTTAAAAATACTTCCATACAATTTTGATCACCTGTTAAAAACGAATTCTGAAAATATCGCTCATGATACCCAATCTCTTGACCTTGTTAATGAAAAACAAGATCCTGTGGAAGAAAATGTGAACAAAAATGTCAGTTTTCAGGTTTCAAACAAAGCAACCTCAAATACTGTTCGTGTTGATCTTTCTCGATTGGATGTTTTAATGCAAATGGTTGGAGATCTGGTCATCAACAGAGCCAGGCTTGAAGATCAACTGAATCAAATAAAACATGTGCTGCCCAATACCAACCGCTACATGCTTGATGAAACCATCCAATCGTTTGAAAAAAAAATTCGTCATTTGCGAGAAGGTATTATGCGGGTTCGAATGGTTCAAATCAATGAAATATTTGAACGAATGCGTTTTACTGTTAAAGATGTTACCCGTGCTGACCAAAAACTGGTTCATTTAAAATTAGAGGGTAAAGACACTGAAATTGATAAATTGATTGTTGAAAGAATGATGGATCCTATCATTCACATGGTGAGAAATTCAATCAGTCATGGCATTGAATCGCCTGAAAAAAGAAAAAAATTGAATAAACCCCAGGAAGGCTTAATTTGTCTAAGAGCAATGACATCTGGCGATATGGTTATCATTGAAATTGAGGATGATGGCAAGGGCATTGATTTGGATGCAATTGCCAAAAAAGCCAGAGAAAAACACATTATTGATAAACAAACATCTGTTAATCTTGATAATGTGTTGGATATTCTTTGCTTTCCAGGATTCTCAAGTAAAGAAAAAGCAGATCATACCAGTGGACGTGGCGTTGGAATGGATGTTGTAAAAAATGCTGTCGAAGATCTCGGAGGTGAGATGACTGTGTCAAGTGAGATTGGAAAAAATACGTTGTTTCGTATTCATCTCCCTTTGACTTTGGCCATTTTGGATGCACTGATTGTCTCGGTTGGTGATCAACAATTTGCTGTTCCCAAATTATCCATTCAGGTAATTATTGAAGTCGATCCTGATCTCGTTACTGTATCAGGCCAAAATGAAATGATTTTATATCGTGATAACGTCTTACCCATTGTCAGATTATCCCGACTTTTTAATATCAAGGAACAATATCTGCACTTTTTTTATGTAATGATTGTTCAAAAAGGGCATGAATTTATTGGTATTGCCATTGATCGAATCATCAATGAACGTGAAATTGTTGTTCGCGCACTGCCTGATTCTTTTCTCAATTTAAAAGGGTTTTCAGGGGCGACTGAATTGGGTGATGGTCGTGTTGTGCTTATTCTTGATGTTCAAAGGCTGTCTTATGATGAATTAACCCAATCCAATACAAATGATCTGGTCGATAGTACCTCACAAAGTTATATGCCTGATCATAAAACGAAATCTTCCTTATCCACCGAGCCTTATATCTTATTTCAGTTAGGAAAATCAACCTATGGCATTCCTGGCAAAATCGTCAAACAATTGGAAATGATCGAAGATATAACATCAGTTCCCAATGTGCCTGACTTTATTGAAGGTGTTATTTTTTCAAGAGGTCTAATTATCCCTGCTATTAATTTGCGGCTAAGATTTGGATTTGAAAAAATACCACTTTCCATTCAAAGCCGACTGCTGGTAATTGAAAACAACAAACAAACTGTCGGTCTGATTGTTGATACTGCCAGAGAGTTTGTTTCAATTTCTAAGGCGGATATTAATCCACCACATGAAAAATTGTCTGAGGTAAATAAAAAATTTATTGAGGGCGTCACAAAACAGGATAATCGAATTATTCTTTTAATCAATACTTACGAAATTCTTGATATTTCATTATCAAATATAAATTTTTATAGGAGAAACAAGAATGCCTCATAACCAATTAGAAAATAATCAAAACATATCTGAAAATGACATGAAACAAAATATCAATCAAATCAATCAAATCACGACCAAACTGGTGGATACATCGTCAATTGTCACCCAGGGAGCGTCAGACCAGAATAAGTGTATCAAAAAAGCGTTTGATGAAACAGAAAAATTGTCGCTGTCCATGAAGGAAACGTCAGAACAATCAAAATCAGCCGAAACATCAACCATTGAAATTTTTTCTTTTGTCAATGAAATGAACGCCTCTATCGAAGAAGCTGCAAGCACCATTCAAGCTGTTGCAAAAAGCTTGAATCAACTTTCAATTTCATCAAAAAGTACTGCCAGCTCAATTAAAAATGTAACCAATACCTCAATGAGTATGTGTTCCGCCAGTTCACAAGCCATGTCATCAATGGAAGAAATGGCTTCATCAATTAAATCTGTCAACACAAATGCCGAAAACCTGCTGACATCAGTTGAAGAAATTGCAAGCACTATTGAAGAAGTTTCGCGTTCCATAAAAAGTGTTGCCAGTAATGCGGATGATCTTAAATTGTTGGCCGATCGTTCTTCTGTTTCAGTCACACAAATGGCAACCTCAGTAGAGGAGGTGTCTTCAACAATGGATGGCCTTTCTCGAAAAATTGATGATGTATCAACATCTATTGAAGAAACAGCTTCTTCCATTCAAGGCGTTGCCAAAAGTTCAGTCCAAATTACCGATGCCGCAGCTCATGTTGCAATTGCTTCTGAACAACTCGAACGTTCAATTCGCTCTATTGCACTGCTTTCAAAAGAAGCTGATGAAAGCACTCGAAAAACTGAACGTGATGCGGATGAAGGTGCAAAAATTATCGAAAAAGCAATTAATGGCTTTAATCGCGTTCGTGAATCAATGATTGACTCGGCCAATGTGGTCAATAAAATGGATCAACAGGCAGAAGAAATTACTACGATTATCAATACGATTCAATTGATTGCTGAACGTACAAATCTTTTGTCACTAAACGCCTCCATCGAAGCTGCCAGAGCTGGTGATGCTGGCAAAGGCTTTGCTGTTGTCGCTGAAGAAATTCGCAATTTATCCAATCGATCAGCCCAGGCAACACAAGAAATTTCAAAAATTATCAAAAACCTTCAAAAAATCGTTCGCCAGGCAACAAAAACATCTGAGGAAGGTTCCCGCATTGCTTCTGATAGTGGCGATTTAGCTGTTGAAGCACGAACCGGTTTACAACAAATACTCAAAGGTATCGAAATAACTACAAATGCCATTGGTAAAATCAATGCTGACATTGAGCATCAACTTCAGGCCACTCAAAACATGGTGAATGCTGTCAACACCACTGCCACACAATCAAAACAGGTTGCTCTGGCGACATCTGAACAGGCTTTGACTGTTTCAAATATCGCAAAATCTGTTGCTGAAATGCGTAGAAACTCAATTGAAGTCTCAAAAGCCATGAATGAACAAACCAGCGTTGCCAGAGACATGATTAAAACATCAAAAACTGTTTTAAATCAGTCAACCCAGGTCAGCATTTCTACTGATGAACAGGTAAAAGCCATTGAACAAATACGCAAAGCTGTCGAAGCCATTCGAAAAGAAACAGCTTTCATTTCCAAATCCATCGGTGAACAAAACATTGCTGTTGAAGATACCAGCAAACAGGCCAAAGGAATGATGAATATGATTGAAACTGTCAATGTTGAAATGAAAGAACAATTAATTTCTTCAGAAGACATCGCACAGGGAATTGCAGATATTCAAACACAAACAGATGATCTGTCCAAATCACTGAATGAGCAGACACGTAATGTAAAACAAGTACGTCAGTCTGGAGATAATGTAACCCAACAAATTTCTCTCATTTCAAAAGCAAATTTTGACAATGTCTTGGCCATTGATCACATAATTGATTCACTGGATCAAATCAGGACGATTACCAAACAAAATTCAATGGGTGCTATTAAAACACGAAAAATGAGTGAAAATCTTGACAGCATTGTAAAAAATATAAATCAGCTAATGAATCAACTGAGTATAGATCATTCATAAACAATATAAAAAAAGCGATAAACTGTTTACTGGAGGGACTGTTCAATGTCTATTAACTCTAAAATGCCTGTCATGTCTATAATGGAATTCAAACTGCTGCGAGATATTATTCATCAGAAAACAGGAATTTATTATGAACTGGATAAAATGGATATTCTCATTGATAAAATAACGCCCCTATTATTCAATCTGGAAATGGATGCCTTTATTGACTATTATTATCTGCTCAAGTATGAAAGTCATTTTACTGACGAATGGAATCAAGTTTTTGATGCCATATCTGTTCAGGAAACATATTTTGGTCGGGAGTATGATCAAATTAAAACACTGGTCAATGTGATTGTTCCGAAACTGGCACTTGAAAAAGCGAATCTACCCATAAAAATTTGGAGTGCCGCCTGTGCATCAGGTGAAGAACCATTGACCATTGCAATCTCCTTAAATGAATCAGGATGGTTTGAAAAAATTCCCATCGAAATAGTTGCCAGTGATTTGAGTCCTAAAGCAGTTTCAAAAGCTCAGACTGGATTGTATGGCAGTCACTCTTTTCGTCATTGGTCACAAGCGATGATCGATAAATATTTTATCAAAAATAATCAACAGTATCAGATCATTGATACGATACATGAACTGATTCAATGGAAAAAAGCAAACTTGAATAACAAACATGACGTTGCGCAAATGGCAGGGACGCATATTATTTTTTGTAGAAATGTATTTATCTATTTTTCAGCGCATGCCATTAGAAAAACAGTCCGACTTTTGTATGATTGCATGACAGATCCTGGATATCTTTTTACAGGCGTATCAGAATCACTGCTTAAATTTTCTGACGATTTTGACATGCAAGACATTGACAGCTCGTTTGTTTATGTAAAACAATAAATGATAGATCTTTAAAAATGAAAACAATCAATTAAAATGGAGTAAACCTGATGAATCAAGTTATAAAGGTTCTTATTGTGGATGATTCAGCTTATGTGCGTAATCTTCTAGAACGTATTCTGAATTTCTCCCCTTTTATTGAAGTTATTGCAAAAGCTCGGAATGGTAAAGAAGCCCTTGAGATCGTTGAAAAATTATCACCTGATATTGTCTTATTGGATTTATTAATGCCAGAAATGGATGGCCTCACATTTATTAAAGAACAAATGAAACGACAACCGATCAGGATAATTATTGTCAGTATTGTGAGTGCAAGTCAAAGATCAATCATTGATTCACTCAGTGCAGGCGCCATTGATTTTATTAAAAAACCGACCGCACTGGCAACAGAGAAAATTTCAGAAATTCGAGATGATTTAATTCAAAAAGTTAAAACAGCAGCAGTGGCTGAACTCAAGCATTTAACCAAAATCTATGATCATACATTTTTGCCAAAGAAAACCCATGAAATAATTGCATCAAAAGGAAATTTTGATGTGATTGTCATTGGTATTTCAACTGGCGGCCCTCAGGCATTACGATATCTTATCCCTCAATTTCCTGATAATTTTCCAATTCCCATCGTAATTGTTCTACACATGCCTGAAGGCTACACAGAAATGTACTCAGAAAATTTAAATGAAATATCCGCCATGCATGTAAAAGAAGCCCGAGAAGGCGATTTGTTATTGTCGGGAACAGTAACAATTGCATCCGCAGGATTTCATCTGACATTTAATCAAGATGCCCACAATCGTGTTGTATTTCATCTTGACAGAAAACCTTATGATAAACTTCATCGACCATCAGCAGACATCCTGTTTAACTCAGCAGTAGAAATGTTCAAAGAACGTGTACTGGGTATTATCATGACTGGTATGGGAGCTGATGGTAAAGAAGGTGCCGCATGGATTAAAGCAAATGGCGGCACAGTGCTGACAGAATCAAAAGAAACCTGTGTCATTTATGGTATGCCGCGTGCTGTTGATGAAATCGGTTTGAGTGATATGCGCGTGCCATTATATCAAATGGCAGAGGTTATTAAGGATTTGATTTGAGTGTAACCAAAACTGCCGGAGCAAAGTTTATTATCGTTTTTTGAACCAGGATTACGCTGAAAAAGATGAATAAGATGATTTTAAAGTGTTTTTTTTCATCTTATTCATCTTCTTCAG
>Ga0272440_1004218_pt1 | contig 10408 bp, 7 predicted proteins | sample SSMMMBAug17_FD_192440 | JGI IMG/M metagenome (GOLD analysis project Ga0272440, IMG submission 192440) | Marine sediment archaeal communities from Little Sippewissett salt marsh, Falmouth, MA, United States - SSM-MMB-Aug17 | ecosystem: Environmental > Aquatic > Marine > Wetlands > Sediment ... | reverse complement strand
AAAGAACTGACAAGATCACTGACTCCCAAATCTAAAGATTTGGAACTCCAGCCTACGATTTTATATATTTTCTTATAATGTTTATAAAGCTGAATAAAAAATACCCAAACTTATAGACCTATGCGTATAATGATATTTAGGTTTCAATAACTTTTTTGATTTTTTGTTGTTTTGTGAAGTTAAAATCATATTATATAGGTACTTAATATAATTATTGGATTTCCAACAAAATCCGCTTACTCACATCCAACATATAGAAAGATTTCAATGAAAGAATATGATATTAATGCCATTGATACAATTTCAGGTAAACAAATTCAAGCAAACGAGAGCTTTAATTTTAAATGCCATTCTGGATTAAGCTGCTTTACACAATGCTGCCATAATATTAATTTGTTTCTGCATCCATACGATGTGATTCGATTAACAAAAAACCTAAACATTTCATCAGATCAGTTCTTGGATTCATATACTGATGTGATTCTACGAGAAGGTAATTTTTTTCCAGATGTGCTTTTAAAAATGACTGATCAAAAGAATCATCCCTGCCCATTTCTCCATGATAATGGGTGTTCAGTCTACCTCGATCGTCCTGAAACATGTCGTTCTTTTCCTTTAGAACAGGGGATTATTTGTGATCATCAAAAAAATCAGAGGGAAACCATCTACTTTTTTCGACCGCGTGACTTTTGTCTTGGCCCGCAAGAAACCACTGCCTGGACTCCTAAAACGTGGCTTAAAGACCAACACGCAGAAAAATACACTAAAATGGCTATTGAATGGGCATCATTAAAATATCTTTTTCGAGATAACCCTTGGGGACAAGAAGGCCCATATGGCCCAAAAGCACGAATGGCCTTTATGGCTATTTATAATAGGGATTCATTTAAATCATTTGTTTTTCAGAGTAGTTTTTTGAAACGCTTTAAAGTGAAAACAAAAACCATCTCACAAATAAAAAAAGATGATGTTGAATTTATCCATTTTGCCTTTGATTGGGTCAAATTGTTTTTATGGGGTATATCCTCACCAAGAATCAAAACATAATACGTTCCTTTCCACCATTACGATCATGAATAGATTTTTTTAATTAAAATACCAAATATTTTCATAAACTCACAATAGAACGAGATTTTTGATGTTGCTCAATCCCCCATACCATGGTATTAAATACTTTTCTTTTACAATATATCCGATTTTTCAATATGTTATATTCTCATCGCACCCTTTGTCGCACCCTTTGTCCCTTGAATTTAGGACTGATTCTCAAATATATTCATGTGTTACCTACTATGCGTTATTTTTCTATTATTAATATACATTAATTTTTTATTTCTTATTTTTTATTATTTTTGATTTTTGAGGAGGAATTCAAAGATGTGGAAAGATTTATCTATTGGCAAGAAGCAAGCAATTGGTTTTGGCTCACTTATTCTTTTATTAGTTGGAATAGTGATAGGATCTCTTACTGAGGTTTCCAACTTGTTGCGTAATACAACAGATGTAATTAAAGGAAACAAACTTGATGGCGCATTAGCAAAAATGGAATTGTATCATTTGGATTGGGCAAATCAAGTAAATGAATTGTTGACAAATGATAAGGTCAATCAATTATCTGTTACTACAGATCACAGAACGTGTAAATTTGGACAATGGCTTTATGGAGATGATCGGGAGGATGCAGAGCGTTTAATTCCATCCTTATCATCGTATTTCTCAGCCATAGAAATACCCCATCAACATTTTCACGAATCTGCACCAAAGATCAGTGCAGCTTATCGAAAAACAAATCCAGGACTTCTTTTAACTCTCTCGAATCGTTTAGATGACCATATGAATTGGTTGTCCACTGTTTCAAATAAACTTCTTAGTGAAATCGGTGGATTATACACCTATCAAAATATGCTTAAAACAGCAACGCTATCAGTTTTTGAGTCTTTAAAAGGCGTTGCACAAAATCCAATCATTCCCAATGAATTGGCAAAAAAGCAGGTTGTTTTGGATATGATTAAATCCATTCGATATGGTGATGAGAATAAAGACTATTTTTTTGTTATTGATATGCAACATAAAATGATTATGCACCCCATTACACCTGAATTAAATGGCAAAGATATGACGAATTATAAAGATCCACATGGGAATTTTTTATTTAAAAATATGGTGCAAATATGTATGGAAAAAGGCCAAGGATTTGTTGTCTATTGGTGGCCCTATCCAGGTATTGAAAAATCAGTCCCTAAATTATCCTATGTTGCTTTGTATGAGCCTTGGGGGTGGTTTATTGGAACAGGCGTTTATATTAATCCGAATGATGCTCAATTGGTTAAACGTGCAGAGAATTTTGCCAATAATATACCTTTTTCATTTGGTGTACAATTAGATCCATCCAAATGCGCTTTTGGAAAATTTTTATCTGATCCAAATACCATTCGTATCATGGAATCATTTCCTGATTTTAAACAAGCAATGGAGGAAGTCATCGAACATCATGACCATCTTCATCACACTGCGGCGGACATTGAAGAACGAATTAACGCCATTGATATATCCGGTGCTAAAAAAATATATATTGAACAAACGCTTATTGATATTCAACATATTCGAAAACATCTGAAAGAAGCCATGGAAGCTGAAGAAAAAAATCGGAATGGACTTCAAAAAGCGTCTCAGATTTATGCAACTGAAACTATGCCCAATTTATATAAAATTCAAAAATTTATAAGTGATACGCGTACAGAAGCTAAAAAATATTTTTTATCGGATGACGTAATCTTAGCCAATGTGTCTCATTTGCAAGAATACTTAATTTTTGGTGGGCTGATTGTAGCGTTCATTGGCTTGTTTATGGCGTTTTTTATTACAAAATCCATTACGCGACCTATTTCGCAAAGCGTTGAATTTGCAATAAAAATGGCAGCAGGTGATTTCAGAGACCGATTGGATATTCAGCAAGAAGATGAAACCGGTAAATTATCCAATGCATTAAATCAAATGACTGATCAGCTTAACACGATGTTTAAAAGTATTTCTGATCAGGTGAAATCATTGACTGCATCCTCAACTGAATTATCTGCGATATCCCAGCAATTATGTTCAGGAGCAGATACGTCATCACAAAAAAGTGCAAATGTTGCGGCAGCCGCAGAACAAATGAGTACTAACATGAATACCATTGCGGCAGGTTCAGAACAAGCAACTGCTAATGTTAATATGGTTGCATCAGCCGCAGAACAAATGAGTGCAACCATTAATGAAATCTCTCAAAACTCTGAAAAAGCAAGATCTATCACCAGTAATGCAGTTACGCAAGCCCATAATGCATCCAGTCGTGTGAATGAATTAGGGAAAGCTGCTACTGAAATTGGAACTGTAACAGAAACTATTACAGATATTTCTGAGCAAACGAATTTATTGGCATTAAATGCAACAATTGAGGCAGCGCGTGCAGGTGAGGCAGGTAAAGGCTTTGCTGTTGTTGCCAATGAAATTAAAGAACTTGCAAAACAAACTGCTGTTGCAACTGATGAAATAAAAAAACAAATCGAAGGTATTCAATCATCTACAACTATTTCTGTGTCAGAAATTGAGCATATTACGACTGTTATTAAAGATGTAAATGACATAGTTACAACCATTGCTGCTGCAATCGAGGAACAAACTGCTGCAACACGAAATATTGCCATGAGTGTTACTCAAGCCTCACAAGGGATTCAAGAAGTGTCACAAAATATTCAAAGCATATCCGGTGTATCAAGAGAGATTGCAACGCATATTGCTGATGTCAATACGTCATCATCAGAATGCTCAAGTGGCAGCTTACAGGTGAGTACCAGTGCAACAGAATTGAGCAGAATTGCAGAAATGTTAAATCAAATGGTCGAGCAATTTAAATTACGATAACCCATGACTATTAAATAACTGGCGATATCAATGGATGTAAAAATAATGAATCAAAATGGAGCGGATCACCTTTCCTTTAATGGGGTAGAAAATCTTTGCTATCATTGCATGAACCTTAAAGATGCTACAGGTGCCTGCTCCATATGTCATAATCAAGAACCACCCGCTAACCCTAAAAACGCATTAGCGATTGGGACGATACTTAGACAGCGATATATTGTTGGTCCATTCCTGGTCAAAGATGAAATCGGTTTAATCTATCATGGGTATGATAAAGAACAACGACAAAAAATTGCTATTTTTGAATACCTTTTGGCAGGCCAAGCATCTCGAAGTTTAAATGGTTTACATGTGCTCCCACCAATTGATGAAGAAGAAAATGAATGTTATGTATCTGGATTGCGTTATTTTATCAAAGAAGCCGGACAATTGTCTGATTTCTATCATGAAAACGCTATTCAAATTCATAATTTTTTTTCTGAAAATAATACAGGGTATATGATCATGGAGTCCATTGAAGGCCGCTTACTTCAGGATTATTTATCAGAAAAAGGGGGCAGACTTGAGGAAGAAGACGCAATCTCTTTGATGTCCCCAATTATTGATGCCCTGTCTGTTCTTCATAAATACAACATGTGTCACTGGAATCTTTCTCCTCAAACTATTTTAATTGATCAAGATAACACACCTCAATTATTTTGCTTTGGATTTGCCAAACGTACCTTAATTGAAATGCATCCTCGATTAAACCGACTCCTTAAACATGGTTATGCAGCACCTGAGTTGTATAACATGAATAAAAAATCTGGACCAACTGCTGATGTATATGCCTGCGGTGCATTATTATATTATTTGGTTTCAGGCAATGCACCAAAAGAAGCCAAGTCACGACAAAAAACAAAGGATTTGGCTTCGTTGCTTCAATCAGATATTCCTGTAACGCGCAAATTTAATCATGCTATTATGAAATCTCTTGCGTTATCGCCGAATAGACGATTTAAAACCATACTGGATTTAAAAAAAGCACTTAAATGGCAATTCACCATTGCAGGCACAAGTATTCAAAGGTTATTGGTCATATCATTAAGCACAATTTGTATTGCATTATCCATTTTGTTGGGTGGATTACATATTTTGTCAACACACCCTACACAAGTCATAACTGCCTTACATCATTATAGAACATGGGTACATGGAAAAACGCAAACCTCAAATCTTTCTTCACCAGGACCTCAAATGGATGGATTATCAGGCATTACATTTAATGAAAATTCTGATAAAAAAGCACTCACACCTACGACAGGATTGTCTCAGTCAACCATTAAAAAACCACCCATGTCTAAAGAAACCATTAATATTTGTGTTCCTTATTTAATGACATCTTTGACATCTGAATTAATGAAATCGTTTATCAAACTAAAATGTGAAAACTTTCATAGTTTTAAAGACTCGCCTTATGAACAACGACTCACATGTCAGACCATAAATGCTCTGCTAACCATTCAAATGAAACAAAAACTACCAGAACAAGATTTAATAGGATTGATTGAAAAAAATTGTGATATAGTCATTACAACACATAAAATATCCAAACAAGAAATGGCCCGATTAAATATCAACGCAGGCGGGGATTCCCTTGTCAAAGACTATCGTATTGGCATGGATGGTCTTGCAATTATTGTTCATCCCAGTAATCCAATTCGCCAAATACCACTGAATTACGTGACTGATATCTTGAAAAGTAAAATTACGCATTGGTCAACCATATCTGCTATTAATGAAAAAATTACTGTATATGCGCCATTTGATTGCCTAATTGATGAGCAAAACGCATCATTAACAGAAACCAATGATTCACAATCTGTTGTACGATTATCTTCACATCAAAGTGTGGTTGATCATGTTGCTTCAAATCCATTTGGTATTGGATGTGTTTCAATGCCATTTATTAAAAATGCACAAGATATTAGTGTATTTGATCATGATGCCATTCCTCTTCGTCCAACATTTTTTACAGTTGCAACAAAGGATTATCCTTTAACACGTTATATTTATTTATATACATCGTTTCATGCCAATCGTCCTTTAATGAATGAATTTATTCAGTTTGTTTATTCCGATTCAGGCCAAGATGTGATTAAACAGTCAGGGTTTGTTGATTTAGCAGTCAAAGCCATTTCATCATGGCAATATCCAAAAGAATTAGCAAAAAATTTGGCTGTATTTCAAAAATATGAACAAGCGACTCAAAATGCACAACGTTTATCTGTGAATTTCCATTTTCAAAAAGGAAGCTTTGAACTGGAAGATATGAGTTTAAATGACATTAAACGTGTGATTCAATATTTAAAAAATTTAAAAGAAAACAAACAGATTATTTTAATAGGGTTTTCTGATAGTAAAGGCGCATATCAATATAATTGTATGTTAGCCCTAAAACGTGCCAGAGCGCTTGCCAATGAATTAAGAAGCAGTGGCGTACATGTTGATGAAGTCATAACCGCATGCGAAGAAATCCCAATCGCATCTAATGAAACTGAAGAAGGACAAGATAAAAATCGTAGAGTTGAAATCTGGATTCGTTAACCAGATTTAATGCTGTCAAATCATTGAATAATTGGATAATCATGACATCAGCCCAAAAAAATATGATAGAAGATTTTAAATCTTCAGCTAAAGATCATCTGCGTTTGATTGAAAATGATTTGCTTGATTTGGAAACACAATCTCATCATCCAGATCCTGTATTGATTGATCGATTATTTCGCGCTATTCATTCAATAAAAGGTGGTGCAGGTTTTGCTGAACTCAATCATATTATTAAAATCACCCACATGTTAGAAACCATGCTACAAAAAATTAAAGATCGTGTGGTTCAACCAGATCCAATCTATATAGATGGCTTATTTCAAGGGTTTGATTTATTAAAAAGTTGGATCGATGACGTATTAAAATATCCCATTCAGCCCTTTGATTCCAATAGTGTTGTTCATCATTTGTCGGGTTTAATTCATCATTCAGGGGACTTCGGCACAATTAGAGAATTAGACATTCGTGAAAAGCTCTTTGATAAACAATTAGTTGATTTTGGATTTATGGTCGCCCCCAGTCGGATGAAAGAATTAGGGTCATCCTATCTCTATATTATTCAATATAATTTTAATGAACTCGCTCGTAAAAATATTATGCCATTAGATATTATTGAAGAATTGGAAAGCATGGGCAAAATTGTCATGACACGCTTGGTTAATTCAGCCTCGAATCTGGATAAAGAATGTCTTATTCAGCCTTTATGCTGCGATATTTTGTATTCAAGCTTGATTGAACCCAACTTTATTCATGAAGCCCTTGATTATTATCCAGCTTTCATTATTGTTGTACAACGTGATTTGTCGACGTTTTCAACTCAAACAGCACTGAATACTCTATATTCAATATCATCATCTGAAATGGTCGACTCAGATAAGAAACTGCAACAACAGCCGCATCAACAAGATTATACTGAAACAGTCAGAATTCAAGTTCAATTATTGGATCAATTTATGACAATAGCCAGTGAATTGATTACAATTCGTAATCAATTTCAACCCTATATGGCATCCGATGAAGAGCTTCATTCCATTGGTATTCATTTGAATCGAGTTACATCTGATTTGCAAACACTTATTATGAAATCCCGCATGCAATCATTGGAAACCATATATTTAAAAGTGTCACGCTTAGTACGCGATTTATCACGAAAATTTTCAAAATCCATTCAACTCGTAACAGAGGGTGGCAACATAGAAATTGATCGCACCATTATTGATATCATATCTGATCCAATTCTTCATATTGTGAGAAATTGTTGTGATCATGGCATTGAATCCCCAAAAGAAAGACAAACATTTGGAAAAGATGAAAAAGGACGATTAACCCTTACAACCTATCTGTCCAGTGGGCAAGTGACCATTGAAATTCAAGATGATGGCCGAGGGATCAATTCTGAGCATATTAAAAAAATAATTATCCAAAAAGGCTTGATAACAGAAAAAAGAATTAACGCCATGAATAGGCAAGAAATTCTACAATTAATTATGCTCCCTGGGTTAACAACAGCCAATAATATTGATGAAGTGTCTGGCCGAGGAATTGGCATGGATATTGTTAAGACCTCTATTGAATCAATTAATGGAAAGGTTACAGTTCACTCAACACTTGGTAAAAGCACGACAATAATCATTACCATTCCACGAAATTTATCACTCATATCAAAACCTATTTAAATCCATTAGACATATTAGAATGGAAAAAAAATGAATCATTCATTAAGCCTTCGTTGGTTAGGTGTAGCTGGGTTTCAATTCTATTGGAAAGACCAATCCTTTCTAATTGATCCATTTATTTCGCGGTCAGATCATGCAAATCCAAAATTCTCAACATCATTGTCTGAGTTTTCAACTGTTTCATTAATCATGATCAGTCATGGTCATTTTGATCATGCAATGGATGGCCATCGCATTGCTCAATATAGTCAAGCTGATGTTTATGCACCTAAAAAAATCTGTGCTATTTACCAAAAAAAAGGCGTGCTCCCAAATAAAATGCATGCCAATGAATCCTCAACCAGTTTTTTGTATCATGGAATTGAATGCCAAGTGATTTTATCACAACACATTCGTTTTGATATGCCGATTATTGTCAAAACGCTTTATCAAATCATCAAGGGGGGGATTTTTAAAGAATTTTTATCCCTTGCATTGTCCTATCCTATGGGGTCTAATTCTAATTTTTTAATGAATATCAATGGATATAAGATATTATATACTGGAAGTGGTGGTGGAAATTTTGAAGACCAGGCAAAATTGCATCCCAATTGTTTAATGTTGCCTTTTGCAGGAAGAAGTGATTTAATATCTTATTATTATAAAGCCCTTTGCTTAATTCAACCTGAAATTGTTATTTTACATCATTTTGATATGTTTTATCCCCATTTTTGTGTTTCATATCCTGTCATTCAATTTAAAGAATTGTTAGCTCAAAAGCTACCATCTGTAACATGTATTGTTCCAGTTATTGGAGAAAAATTTTATTTGCCTTTATAACGTGTTAAATGGAGGATTTAAAATGGAAACCATCAATCTGATTGAAGCACGTATCTTAGGCGTTTTAATTGAAAAATCAATTACAACACCTGATTATTACCCCTTAACCTTGAATTCATTAACGACTGCATCTAATCAAAAATCAAATCGTAATCCAGTCATGACCCTTGATGACACTACTGTTGTTCGAGCAGTGGATAGACTGAGAGATATTAAGTTTGTCTGGCAAGTCAAAACTCCCAATAGTCGGATGCCTAAATATGAACATAATATTAAACAAATCGAAGCATTTACTGATAAAGAAATCGCAATTCTCTGTGAATTATTTTTACGTGGCCCACAAACAGTGGGTGAATTAAGAACCCGTGCATCACGCATGATTCCCTTTAATGATTTAAAAGATGTTGAAGATACACTCGAAACACTAGCCAGTTATGAAAATGGACCCTATGTATTTAAAATGCCTCGACAATTAGGGTATAAAGAATCACGTTATACACATTTGTTTTGTGGCCCAGTTGAGGTCAATGAAGAAGCCATGACTGATAAACGAGAACCAGCTCGAGTAGAGATTAAATTAGAAAATGAACGTATTGAGAATCTTGAATTCAAGGTGGACAATCTTCAACAAGAACTTGAAACCCTAAAAAAACAATTTCAAATGTTTATGAAACAATTTGAATAGACCCCATCATCATGGCGGCTTTCAAATGATTGATATGAAGAGGAAACAATGAAAGATAAAAATGGCATTTATTATTACCCCTATTTAGATAATAAAAAAGTCAAAATGTATATTCGGCAAATTGAAGATACCATTGAATTTAGACTTTGGAATGATGATGACCCCATGTTATGGATGGAACATGGATGGGTATCCTATGACGCAATTCAACAAGCAAGTGCTATTTATGATGGCAAACAGTTTGATCCGAAAAAAACATACGATATTCACATTGCAAGATCACTCTTAAAAAAAGAAAATATGGCATCATGAGTGATCATCATTCAAACTTGGAACAGTTATTGCTTACTGAATAAATACTCTTATCTTTTGTATCGGTCATTCAATAAAAACAATTTGATTAAAATGCGATGGAACAATTGTTGCAGAAATTGTCAAACATTTTTTCACCCCATCACTGAGTTAGTCAAGTTATGAATGAGGTTAGACAATATAATCAATAATCAATTTATAATAAGTCATGCATAAACAAATCATTCAGGTCATTTGCAGGAGGCATCATGAAGAGAAAAATTAGAAATTATTTAATCAATCGTCGATTACAACTCAGATTAACTACAAAATTTTTAGTCCTAATATTCTTTTTTTGTACGATTATTGGACTGTTAGTGTATCATACGATTTGGCCTGTTGTGTCAGGCTTTGTGCCTTTAGCATTAATAACCAACCTTAAACA
>Ga0272440_1004217_pt1 | contig 10410 bp, 4 predicted proteins | sample SSMMMBAug17_FD_192440 | JGI IMG/M metagenome (GOLD analysis project Ga0272440, IMG submission 192440) | Marine sediment archaeal communities from Little Sippewissett salt marsh, Falmouth, MA, United States - SSM-MMB-Aug17 | ecosystem: Environmental > Aquatic > Marine > Wetlands > Sediment ... | reverse complement strand
GGCCATATTATTTGCATGCATTGCTAATACTTCTTTAAAGGGTTTTGGAAATGGCACTATTCTATCTTTGTTTCCTTTTCCTCTATTTATTCGAATTTGGCATCTATCATAGTCAACGGGGTTTGAAGTCCAATGGAACGAAAAGTTACTATAAGGGTCAAAAGTAGCGTAGCTGTCGTTTAGTGCGGTTTGTTTATAAGCTGTTAAAATCATATATTATTTTATAAGTAAAAAATTAACTCCATCTCGAACAAAACTCTTCCAAAAAGTTCCATTAAAAAATAAGTAGGAATTAATCAAATCGGAAATTTATTAATAACCTCATCGTACTTGTCCTGAGCCTCGTTTATCGAAAGTTTAGAATATATCTCAAGAGAAAGCCTTGTAGCATGGCCTGAATAAGGCTGAATAAATGAATCATCTATACCTTGTTTTTTCAGCCAGGTTAACAGAAAATGTCGAAGTCTATGAGGTGAAATATTTCTTTTTATATCTGCTTTATCTGCGTATTTGGCAAGTATTTTTCTTACTCCACGATCTGTATATTTGCGTTTCCAGTTAGATTCAAAAAGATAGGTTGCATTTTGGTCGGCCATATTATTTGCATGCATTGCTAATACTTCTTTAAAAGCTTTGGGAAATGGTACTATTCGATCTTTTTCACCCTTTCCTTTATTTATTCGAATTTGGCATCTATCATAGTCAACATCTTTTAATTTGACATTTACAAGCTCACTTACTCGTATGCCTGTGTAAAGGAATGTTTTGATGATTACCATATCCCTAAAATTTTGAGATTTCCACACAGCTTTATAATAGCGCTCAACTTCATCTTCAGTGGGAACGTCTGGAAGTTTTTTCGGAGCTTTTGTTACTTCAATATCAAGTTCTTCGCGAAGAAATTTAAAAATATTTTTCAGGTAATAATAATCAGGACGTTCCTTTCTAAGGAGCCTGGCAATTTGTTTAGCTTTTTTACGTGCTGATGTTCTTTCTATAGCCATTATATATTCTCCATAGCAAACTGTTTGATAGGTATCCTGGTCTTCATATTCAGATTAAATGTTCCGTAAGGATTGATGTGATTAAAAAATAAGGGATTCAGGCCTCGAAAATCTTCTGGAGTCATTATTCCCATTATAGCAGGATCTGCCAAAACTTCCTGTAACATTAAAGTATTGATGTATACCAGACAGTTTTGCAGCAAATGCAATGACAGCATAGTAAGTTCCTGACTTCTTTTTCTGTTGCTTGCAAATTCACCGCGTTTTCCAAACAAAATAAAATCATTTACCCTATTCCAAAGCTCGATTATATTTAATGCTTCCTGAATTTCTCTGCGTATTTTTTCTAATCTGAGATAATCGCATAAAAATATTGTACTAAGCGCTTTGCCTAATTCTTCAAGAGCTTGATAAGTAGGATGTTTTGGTGATTCTCTGGTAAATCTTCGAAGGATTGATTCTGTCTGTGCTGTTTCTGTAAAAATAGCTATTGCAAATTTTATCATCTGGTCATATTGTAAAGTCATTAAATCCCATTTTATCGTAGGATTTAAGATTAGTTTAAGGTTAGGATAAAGATGAGATTTTCCGGAAGATGCCTGATATAGCTTTTTGTTGGCTATGGATTTGAACCTTGGCATCAATTTAAAACCAAGTAAATGACAAAAAGCAAAGGCCACAATGCTTTGACCATGAGTATCTACATATTGTTTTTCCACTTTCATTTGAGTGCAATGGCGCATAACGCCTTCAATCATTGCTGCTACCTCAGATGATGAACATGATTTTAGCTGAGAATATATACATGATGCTTTTCTCTCTACATGCCAATAGATCATAACACCACGACCACCGTATCTATTATGCCATTCAGTCAAAAGATTTTGATCCCATGAACCAAATTGTTTTGAATCAGAAGCGCAGGCCGTGGTTGCATTACCCCAAATATCAGGCTCCCGTATAGAAAAAATGTGATTAACAATTGAACTGATAGCTTCTCTAAAACATTCCTTATGCATGAAACGTTTTTGAATATAGACTAAATCACTGTATTTTTCATCATGATTACCTGCGACAATGCGCTTAAGACCGGCATTTGTTCCCATTGCAAAAATATTTAAAAGAATTCTTTTTCTCAAAACCTCAGGATCAAGAGCTTCTCTTTGGGAAATGCTTTTAAAGTGACTGCTAAAGTTTATTTGCAGATCAGCTTCTTTTAATACATCTAAAAGGCTTACTGTTTTCCACCTTTTGCTTATTTCTTTTTTTAGCAATACAAGATTTTTTGGTTCTGGCTGAGCTTCTAATGGTGATAATTTTATATTTTTCTTTTTGTGCTTCCGTATTTCAACATATTTATTATTTGGTATATTTTCATTAAGCGATTCCAGGGCTTTTTCAAGAGTATTTCGCACCTTTGATATAAAAATATTCGAATCCATGGGCTGAAAAATTTGCTGATAGTACTGTTCACGTTTTTCCTCAAAATCAACAGGCAAATCTTCATCAGGATTTCGAAAGCGATCAGCATTTTCAACCCAGACTTCTTTGCATTTTAACCTGTCTCTTAACTCATTTAGTACGCATATTTCGTAAGCTATTCGATTGATTCTTATCCTGTCTTTCTTATCAGTTTCAAAAACAAATTCCTGCCAGCTTAAGGTTACAATCTTATCTGTTGGAATTTCTTCATCAGCAGGATAAAGCGCAGATCTGGTATCAGCATACTTTTTCAATATACCAACTGCTTTTATAAAATCTTTATATGCTTTATTATTTGATCGAAAGTTAAGGTTTTTTATTATACTTATCAATATGCTTCTATGATGATGGCTTCTATAAGTTACTCTTATTCTTTCATTAACTTTTAAATCGTATATAGACCCTTTATGCTCATGTTCGCGAATGATTTGATCCATTCTATCCTTGCCAATTATAGGAAAAACTACCTTTTTTACGGTTTTATCTGGATTTTTCCTGGATGCTGATACCACTTTAAAAAGAAGTTTATCCTTGCCTCTTATTTTTTTCATCTCGCCAATAATATTTTTGTTAACATATTCTTCAGCGTTATTTTTAATACCTTTAACAGCTTTTATAAATAGCTCAATTGTGTCATCAATTATTTCACTGCGTCTTAATTCAAAAAATATTGCTAAAAGCGCATGTCTTATGTATTCAGGATGCCTTTTGATCTCTCTTAATGGTTCTATCATCACACGACTATAATAAATTTTTTTAATCTTACCAGAAATCCCTTTTAAAAGCTGAAACGGTAAATCTATTTTATTGATGACCTCTAATTTGTCGAGCTCCTTCTTAATACTTTTCTTTGAAACATTCCCTGCATCGGATTTGATGTCACGAAAAGATATAGAATCATCGTCAAAAATATCATTGTGTAGCAAAATATCCATATTATTCCTGGAAGATCTTGTCAGTTTGCTGGATATATTTTTAAAAAAGTCCTCTTCCCAACTATTTCTGGCTGATTTGATAATCCGATCAAGATAAGAAGGTTGAGGAGGTTCGATCTTTTTTTGATGAAGGTAAGATAAAGCAGATTCCTTGATTTGAGTATCCTTAAAAAATTTTGCAATAATATTTGTTTTAAGCCACTCAGTAAGTTCATCTGTATAATTCCTGCTCCATTTTTTAAAACCAAGAAATTCTCGAATTATAACTCTGTGATTTTTTGCTTCTCTTCCATTCCAATTATACTTGCTGAGATCTGAGGAAGCATTCAATTGGGTTTCTATATACTTTAAAATATCTTTTGGAATTTCTTTGAAAGACGAAGGAAAGCGACCTTCATATTGCATAAACTTTAAGAGCAATATAAAGCCAAACTTTCCTGCAGATGATCTTCCTTTTAAAAGGTCATATTCTTGAGGAGAGATTGTAAAGTGTTCTATTAAGTCTTCTTCATTCCAAAATCGTTTCATCTGGTTATTCCTTTAATAAAGTTCTTACAATTTAGAGAGCAGGAATTTTTATAAAAAAACTTAACAAAATATCTATAAATTTTCAAGAAAAATTTTTAATATAAATATGTTTTCTATGCTCACTTTAGAATTAGGAACATTTTTAAATCACATAAATACTAACTTAACTATTTTATTTAAAATATAATTTTAGATAAAAACACCTGAAAAATAACAAATAACATATTAAAAATAATAGTTTATAAACAAACCGCACTAAACGACAGCTACGCTACTTTTGACCCTATTTGTAATAGTGTAAAAGATGGGCTTGAATATGTATTACCACCAAATAAAAGGATAATTGGTAAAAATGTAAAAATTTTTAAGATCATGGTTTACTCCCACTTGAAATTTCTGATAAAGCTGTATCAACAAAACAACAAAACAACAAAACTCATACAATTGTTAGTTGGCAGATTATAAGTATCTTTAGTAAACCTTGGATCATTTCCCTGCGTAGCATTTTTTAGATAATTTAAGGTATCCTGATCGTATTCATTTGAATAAATTATTTTCTCATGACTTCCCCATCCATAATGACTTGAATCTTCTTTATTAACACCTTTAGGGCTAAAACCATAAATATCTCCATTTACACTTATGGCTTTATGATAACCAAATATCCACATACCATTTCGTAAGGGTCTCCAAACAACTGATACATAAAGCCCTTTAGGATCAATAGCATTAACCGGATTATTCCCAACATAAGCATACAAATTAACATCCCCACCATCAAATCCAATGGGGTCTTCCGAGATAAACCGCCCAATTTCTGGATCATAATATCTTGCCCGCATGTAATAAAAGCCATTTGGCTCGGTCATAACTCCATGCTGTCCCACATATTTAAATGGCTGAGATATAGTTTCATTTTCATTTGCTATCATTCCAAATGGAAGATAGGCATAACGGTTTACAATATTTTCATTCTCATCAGTTATGGCAACGGTATTTCCATTGGCATCAAAATGGTAGCAATAAAGCTTATTTGCAGGTGTAATCATTGCCATGAGGCCTAATCCGTGAATATAATAACGGGTAATATTTTTGTTTCCATCTGCTTCTGCCAGAAGATTGTCTGAAGCATCATAAATATAGTAAGTTGTAATGCTCAGAGTTTTATCTATATTTCAATTTCAAATTGTTTTTTGTCCTCGCCAAAAAAATTGAAAAAGTTAAACAACTAGCAATTAAGCTAAATAAATATATAATAAAAGAATTATCGAGAACCTCCATATCATTTATAAGTAATGTAAAAATTTTAAGGGGAATAAATATAAAAATAATACCGCCTAAAAATGGCAACGAGATTCTCCATAATAAATCAAACGTTTTTATATATATACTGTCAATTTGTTTTACCCTTTTTGACATATAGTCTGCAAATTTTGATATATAAGACAAGGAAAAGGCCACACCAATGCCCATGATAATAGCAAATAAGGATACTAAATAATAGATCATCATGTCTCCAAATTTTATTTTCGTAATAGTTATTAAGGCTTATGAGATGGAAAAGGAGCTGCTACATAATTTAGTCCTAAAGCTGCCCCTCCACTAAGAGATGATCCAACAAGTGCTGCATCTGCAGCCGTTGCCAATCCTTTGACAGCAGCAGTTTGTCCACCACCTCCGACTGCTCCTGCAATAGCACTTATAGCAATTGAAGTGCCGTTTATATTTGAAAAAGCAGGTTTTCCAGAAAGCATATTTGATGAGGCTTGAGTTAATAGGTCAGAGACAATACCAATGGAACTTCCTATTGCAGAATTCACCAAAAGAGATGTTCCAAATGAAGCTCCTGCAAAACTTCCAGTGACAGCGCCTACAGCTATTCCTTGTAATACACTTCCATTATTATAGATAGCACTTACACCACCAACGATAGCTCCAATACTAGCTCCAACTATAGCAGCAGGATTTTGTCCATTAGGGTCAATCATATTAACCGGATTATTCCCAACATAAGCATACAAATTAACATCCCCACCATCAAACCCAATGGGATCTTCTGATATAAACCGCCCAATTTCCGGATCATAATATCTTGCCCGCATGTAATAAAAGCCATTTGGCTCGGTCATAACTCCGTACTGTCCCACATATTTAAATGGCTGAGATACGGTTTCATTTTTATTTACTATCATTCCAAATGGCAGATAGGCATAACGGTTTACAATATTTTCATTCTCATCAGTTATGGCAACGGTATTTCCATTGGCATCAAAATGATAGCAATAAAGCTTATTTGCAGGTGTAATCATTGCCATGAGGCCTAATCCGTGAATATAATAACGGGTAATATTTTTGTTTCCATCTGCTTCTGCCAGAAGATTGCCTGAAGCATCATAAATATAGTAAGTAGTAACGTTATTTCTTATGGCTTTAAGCCTGTTACCCACGCCATCGTAAAAATATTGAGCTGTGCCAGATATTTCTGTTAAACGATGTTCATAATCAAAATTAAATATTGTGGTGTTTTTGTTTGATAGCTGTCCTTCAGAGTCATAGTTAAAATCCGTGTTTCCAATAGAATCCAAACGATTTTTCTTAGCATTGTAAGCGAAATCTTTCACAGCAAAATTAAATAAAGGTGAAATTGGAAGTGTTTGTTGTACGTCGGTTCTGTTTCCATTATCATCCAGAATGAAATGCCATTCAGCTATTGTTCCATTTGAACTTATATTCTGTAGATCTGTTAATCTGTAGGCATTATCATAATCATAACTAACTTCGGTATCATTAAAATGCTCCAATTTTTTGAGTCTTCCAGCCTCGTCATAGTCATAAATAGCAATCAAGTTCAGCCAGTTAATTTTTACTTTTTCAAGACGGTTTAACCCATCATACATATAAGTAATTTTTTTATTATCGGGATAGATAAGTTCTGTAAGATTACCTGCTTCATCGTAATCATAATAAATTGCAAATCCATGAGGATTATTAACATAAGTTAAACGATTAGCATTATCGCAGGTATAGCTCGTGGTTCCAAGAGCATCTCGCATTTCAGAAAGATTATCAAGCTGGTTATAAATAAATTTTACTTTAGAAGTATCATCAGGATAAGTAATGCTATCCAGTTTACCGCTTGGAGTATAAGTATAGGTTAGGGTGTGATTTTTGCGATCGGTTTTGGTGCGAAGATTACCGTCATCGTAGTAGGTAAATCCGGTAGTTTTGGTAAGAGGGTCCTTTATATTTTCAAGCAGACCACGCTTATCATAATCAAAAATTGTTGTGGAATTTACCTGATCAGTGAGGCTTTGCATCTGACCTATGGTATCATAATTGTAACTTATTTGTGGATGACTGCCTATTGTTACTGATAGAGGATTACCATAGTCATCGTATTCCATGGCTGTAACTGTGTCATTGCCATCCTCGGTTGTTTTGGGCAAACCATTTGAATAATAAGTAGTTTCAGTTGAAATTTCCTTTCCGATTTCTGGGGATAATGTGGTTTTTTTCAGATGATGTTTGTTATAATCATCATAATAATCATAATGAATGGTGTAATTCATTGGGTCAGTTACATCAGTAAGTCTGAACTGTGTATCATAGGTATTTATTGTTTTTTCATTCAGAGCATTGTGTATTTCTGTTAAATTATTATGACCATCATAGATAAAAGTGGTGGTATATGATCTTGGGTTAGAAGTTTCGATAATGTGATTTTGACCGTCGTATTTTCTGCTATTTTTATGGCCCAGGGCATTTTCTTCTCCAATACTTCTGCCTTTTTTATCATAATAATAGATTAGCTTATTTTTTTCAGGATCTTCTTCCATGTTCATAAAACCGGAAAAATAGAAATTATATATAACTGTGTATGTAGTTCCTTCCTCATTTTGCCGTGGCACTGTCTGAGTCTTTACCCTACCAAGATCGTCATAAGAATTTTCAGCAGTAACAATGTTTAAAGGAGTTTTTAGACTGGTCATACGATTTAAATCGTTATAGCCATATTCCCATACTTCTGCCTCGGGGTCAGTATATTTTTCCAGATTTCCAGATTCATATTCATAAGATACTGTTCTATTGCTTGAATCATTTATATAGTCTATGTGGTCTCCAATATAATGAAAGGTCAGAGTTCGATCAAAAGCATCTTGAACATAGTCCAGCTTATCTTCATCATAGATAAACTTCATTTCATTGCCATCCACATCTGTCCATTTTTTTATGCGGTCTTCTGTATTAAAGTCCAACTGAGTTCCAAAACGCTCTTTAACACTAAATGCGTTATCAGCATTATAAATCAATTCAGCAGTGATACCTGGTGGAGGAGAGTAGGAGCCATCAGGCAATTTAATATATTCCATAACCTGGTTGCCCATTTGTACAGTGACAGCATTATCTATAAGCTGATCCACAGCCCATTTGCTTATGAGAGATGCAATGACCCATCCTTGAAGATTATTTTCGTTTTTCATCAAATCCAGATTAATATAAAGTGCAACTATCATCGCAGCAGCATCAACTGGGTGTCTGGTTCCCAGACATGGATCTCCATGACTTAAACGACTGATACGAATGTCATAATTATGAGTCCAACCATAACCAAGTCCCTTATCTGTAAAATTTTGATTGCTGTTATATGAACGGGTGAAGTTTAGTCCAAGAGGAGCTGGTCGTCCACCAAGGGAAAGATCAGTCCGATTGTAAAGGTAGGATCCTCCGGCCATATCCACAGGTTCTTTGGACGTATTTTTTGGAACTGAGGTTATTTGATTGGTTATGGTGGCTGGAGTGGAGTTGTTCATTGTGTTTGTATTGGTGGTTTGGTTTACGGTTGAAGTATCCACAGTGGCTGGCTCACTTGCATAACCACCATAATAGCCACCCTGTATAATCATACCCAGACCTATTCCACCTTCCACTTCGTATTGCGCTATATAACCCGTCCCTTTCCAATTTCCTGTTCCTAATTGTCCGTTTTCTGGTAATATAAGATTATAGCCTTGATTGATATAGTGTTGAAGGGTATTCAACGTATTTGAATAATAATTATTTAACTGATTTTTTATAGATGAAAAGTTATTACTGTCAGCAAAGAAAATTTTATTTCCATTGGCATTTGCTATATGGAAAAGTTTAATGGTGGATAAACCAGGATTGTCTGACCTCATAAGTTGTTCCAATACACCATGTTCAAAAGCACTGCCAATCATAGCCAGTGTATTGAAATGAGCATCGGAATAATCATTTATGTTATTTTTAGAAATAATACTAACATATGACATCGGAACATCTATATAATAACCTTCTTCCTGTGCCATAATCCCTATACTATGATGTTTAATTACAAGAGTATTTGCAAGGTTCGCTAATAGACGCTCAGTAAGCAGACATTCTTTGAGCCATGTAAGTCCCATAATATTGAGCGTTTCCCCTCTTACAGGTTCAGAATTATCCTCTAAACCTTGAAATTTAAATCTATCCAATAATTTTTGACGTTTTTGAATAAGAGCGTCGGAAACGCCTCCGAAATCAGAGATAATAGCATAAGTGGAACCGCTTTTTAAATGGAATGTGGCGTATTGATCAATATAGTTACCTACATAAGGATGATCTATTGTTATAGTAAGATCGTTACTTGATCCCTGGTTAGTAGCTTCTCCTGAAGCAATAAGTTCATTGTCTAAACGTAATTCAGGACGAAAATTAGAGTCATCATAAGTAATGGTAAGACGTTTTCCAGCTATATATGGAATTTTAAATGTATAGTCAATTCCAACATGTTCTATTTTCAAAGTAGCTGCTTTATCAACAGGAATATCATCCCAAACTGCTGGATATATTTCTGGTTGAAAAGGAGAAGGAAATGAAGATATATACTCTTCCAGCTTGGAAGTAATGATTTTACGGCCTCCTACAATTTCACCCATATCACTGTTGGGATATTGATTACGAATAGCATTAGCCAAATTGGACGCATAGAATACAAGCTTATTATTCAATTTTGCAGTATTTAAATTTTTGACGTAATTAGTTGTTACTGTTGCTCCATTTTTGGCTTCATTCAAAAGTTCACTTCTGCTGTATCCAAAAGTTTGTCCAATACTAATACTGTCGGAGCTTTCATAGGATTTAAAAGATGGATCAAAAATATAATCTGTACCATTTATATTTGCTTTAACCCATACTCTATAAAATATGGATCTAGCACCTGTACCTTTAGTTACATAAGGATTACCACCAGAAGCTATGACATCGTTAAAACGGTATATATCACCATGTTCTATATCAAGCCAGCTGTTAAGCTTATACATAGGGATTATCATTCTACTATAAACAAATTTAGCAGTGTATCCACTTGCCCTTAAAAGAGCCACCATTAAAGATGCCTGATCAAAATCATTACCACAGCCATCAAGATAAGTAAAAGTTGGCCCTTTGAGTAAGCCATAGTA
>Ga0272440_1004216_pt1 | contig 10415 bp, 10 predicted proteins | sample SSMMMBAug17_FD_192440 | JGI IMG/M metagenome (GOLD analysis project Ga0272440, IMG submission 192440) | Marine sediment archaeal communities from Little Sippewissett salt marsh, Falmouth, MA, United States - SSM-MMB-Aug17 | ecosystem: Environmental > Aquatic > Marine > Wetlands > Sediment ... | reverse complement strand
CCTTCTTGTACATTACCTGGTGTGACTGTAACAGAATATTCTTTTTCCGTGCATGAGGTAGTACCATATTGTGCAGTACTGCACATTTGGAATTTACCGTTATACTTCTTACTCTCAGAAGTTGCCGGAGCAATAATGCTAAAGTATACTTTCTTTGATTCGCCAGCTTTCAACGAAACTGAATTAATTGAAGGTACTGCAGTAATTGAACCAGTTGATTCAATCGTAAATATTCCGCTTTTAGATCCTACATTCTTAGCATCAACGTACACGCTTCCATACGTATTGCCCTTAATATTTTGTTGTGCGGATATTGACACGATTTTAGGTTTCCCAACTGTTGGGGGAAAATATCTATAATCAAGAAAGTCACCGTCTGCTGTAACGGTTAATGTTCCGATGCCAGGCAATCCTTTTTCTCCATGCGTACATGTTAGTTTTGTTTTTCCTGCATTTATTTCGCATTTTTCGTATGCTAATTTCCATGAATTACGCTTTGCCTTATATCCTTGGTTTGCATCTTCGTCAAAGAAGTAATCTATGCGCCCTGATGTTTGCCCTTGTCCAACCTTCAGGTCACCCCCCGTAGCAATACAATCAACATTTCCCATTAATCCGCCTTGTGATTCTACGTAAATGTTACCTCTTCCGTCTTTTCCATCTGTGAATGAGATTTGTGTTTTTGGAGCAAATCCGTCAATCATCTTACCTTCTGGATTTTTTGAAGTTGTAACTTTGATTGGTGCTGATCTCTGAAATGATTCAGATACATCATAATATTGTATTGATTCTCCGCCAAACAGCCCCTTGAAGAAATTCTTAACGCTATCTAACACTTTATTGTCTTTACTGATTGCGTATGTACATGTAACTGGTTCCGGTTCAAAATTCACACTAAAGTCATACTGTGGAATGTATTCGCCGCCTTTGTCATCTTCTGCTCTCGGCATTTCATCTGGTGAAGGTGAGAAGAATTGTATTTTCTCGCCATTTCCCGATGGCGCAAGAAAAAACACCCATACAGGTTTACCGTTGTCCCATGTGACTTTGGAACTTGAAATAATTGAAAACGATTGAGACACCAAGACAGCCAGTAAAGCAATTATTCCAATCAATGCAATAATGCTATAATTATTTTTTTTCTTCACTTTCTGCGCCTCCGTGGTGTTATAATTCCAAACAATAATACTACAATTACAATGCTAAGACCTGTTAAGCTCCATGCAACAACTGGGTTGCCAGTAAAATCAAAGTATTTGTCAAAAAAGCTTAACTCATCATCGCCAGGATCATAAGGCTCAACTGGATCATCGCCAGGATCGCACGCCTCGCTATCTGGATCATTATTACAGTCTGGTTCTTCTGGTTCTGTTGCACATTGAATAGATGTTTCTGAGGTTCCAGATGGGCATACCTTATCATATGTCCCTTTGAATAATTCTTCTTCAACACAATAGTAACACTCGATTTTCTCTTCTGGTGGTTCTTCTGGTGGCTCCTCTGGTGCTTTGACATTGATTGTTACTGTTTCAGAATCGAATTTCTTTTGTCGTGAACCAACATCTTTGCGGCAGCCGTTGTATGCTGCAACTTCAATTTTATAGTTGCCTTCTTTAGTTGCAACGTCTTTAAGTTCGAATTGAATCCATTCTTCTTCTGCATCAAACTTAATGCCGACTGTTTTGTCATCGTCACATGCGCCTTTAGTAGATGTTAATGCAAACGCTTGTCCGTAGTATGATTGTCCTGTCTCAATTACACAATCATCACAGCGTCCCTCGATGCGTGCTTTGCCAACAATGGTAAATTTTTGATTAAGAATTAAATTTTTCCCTTCTTTTACTTCGACTTCTTTCAGATTAATATCTGTATCCTGTAAACACTTGCCGTTTGCACAATCACAACTTTTTGATTTAGAAGCCATTGAGTTGTCAGAATCACAATAAATTTCTAGCAGTGTAGTATCTGATTTGCATTTGTCCGTTTCTTTTGTTTTTTTACCATCGCTTTCAAATGTCACGGTTCCTTTTTCGTAGTAGTCTTTACCACCATCTGAATCAGAACATTCTCTTTTAGCTACTTTATCACAGAAATATAAATCGTAATGATATTTTACGCCAGTGTTTACACTGAAACACTTCTTTTCTCCTTTCTCAATCTTTTTTTCTCCCATGTAGTCCCAATTTCTATCAACATCGAACAACTGGAATGCTACGCCAATGTGGTTTTTGTTTTCAACACAAAAAGAATTTCCGGATTTTACCGTAATATCTCCGCTTCTATCTGGATTAATTGAACATGTTGCGCCGTCAATCACTGTGAACGCTTGCCCTTTTCCGAAGTTAAGCCTTAATCTATCCAAGAAACCAACCTTTTCTATGTTGATACTGTATTCTGCATCACCAACATTAGCTTTATCCATGTCAAGTATGATCTCGCTAGCTAGTACGCTCGTACTAAGCATGAGTACCATTAGTGCGATAGGTAGTTTCATTTTGTCATCCTCCGGTTAACATGTCAATTGTGTTTTTGATTGAGATGTTTTGAGTTTGATTTGTTTCGTTTTTGTAATCTACAACAGTAGAAATTTGATCGTCTAACCCTGACGTAATTGTGTCACCTACGGTGTAATATGCAATTGGAGCAGCAACAACTAATGTAACTGCTAAACTCACTAATCCGACTAGCATAGCACTGTGTTTTCGTCCCTTTTGAAGATCTAGAATATTAAATAATAATCTAAGGGGCTGATATATCATAAGTGTTGCAAAGACCAACACAATAATTGAAAATATAATCGTACCGTATGCTTTAGCTTGCCATAGATCGGCAAAATTAATTAATGTACTAAACAATGTAGATAATCCAATACCTACCCCTGTCCACATTGCTGCTAATAACGCTTTGAAGTATGCTAAAAGAACTGCTGCGCCAACTGCACCGGATTCTTGTACTTTGAAAGCAACTTGATCTAAATTCCTTACAATATAAGGTGTAGCTGTAACAACGCCAAAGAAAAAGAACTGTAGTATTTTAGATACGATGTTGCCTGGTTTAAGTGCATCTTGGAAGCTATCTACAATACTTTCTTTCTGCATTATTTCATCCTCATAGCTAGAGCTGTTTCAGTCGTGAATTTCCCTGTTAAAATCGCAATAGTAATCATACCTAAACCAATATAGACCGGCTTAAGATTGCCTACTTCATTTAGCCAGTTAAGTAACCCAAATGAAAAAAGAATTCCTGCGGACATGCTAAATACAAGCCAAAAAACAACCCAAAGCTTTTCTGCTGTGCTTAATTTTCGTTTTTTATATCTTTTCTTCGGCATAGCTGTATCGTGAAAAAGAACACTTTTATTGTTAGTTCGATTTTGTTTTAGTTTATTTTAAACGAATCAAATGGGTTTTCATTGCATCTGGTTTTTTCTGATTTCTTCTGATTCGTTCTGATTTCTTCTGGTTTTTTTTGATACGTTTACATTTGCTTTCAATATATTCTCATTGCATCATATCAATTCTAACAAACTCAAACAAACAATATAACGAAATTTTACAGCGTTTCATCTTAGTATTATATAGCGTGGGCTGGAACGCTTCTGTTCTGTGCGCCCTGTTATATAGTATAAGATTGTGTTGCCTGAACTCTGGCGTTGCTTCCGTGAGTTGCGCATAATCTACCATATTCGTATGGAAAAAAAAGCTCTGGCTAAGCAAAACGAGGAAATACCCATGGGTAGAAAAAACCGAAGATATTCCCGAAGAGGGATGCATCCTTTGTGGATTGTTGCTATTTTGGCAGTTGTTGTTGTCGGTTTAGTCGTAGGACTACAATCGTTTTCAGTGACTAACATTGTAAAACAAACACCACAAAACCAAGGAGATGCTGCAACGCTAACCTACAATTCCTTTACAGGAAGTTGGGGTAAAGAAGGAACCGAAACAGAAGTATATCCAACATACACTCTTTTCAATGAAGATGGTGTAAAAATTGTGAATGATGCTGTCTCCAATACTACAACTGATGTAGTCGTTGGATCTGTTGTTGACATCTATGGTACAGGTGCATCGTATTACGTTACTCCTGTTTTAGGGCATGTTGTATCCGCAGAAAAGAGCACCGCTAATCTAGATGCTTACACCATTGCTGCGACAACTGACTTGGTCATTACTGCGTACGATACTAACGAAGATGGTCTAACAGCAGATGACCACGCAAATAATACAGCAGATTATAACGGCGGAGATGTTTCTGCAGCAGATAATGAAAATTATTATTTGAAGCTTGAACTGAACCAAATCAATAAAGCATTTCAACTTTATGGAATCTGTACTTACGTTTTAGGCGATGAGTTAGAGGACTTCGAGTTAGTTGCAGATGGATGGGAAGAAACCGAAAGTGTCCCTGATAAACTTAAAAATCAAAAGTTGAATTTATCAGATGATACCAACACAGCAACTTCCGAGAAAGGCTTTAAGCATTGTTACGTCCCATCTGACGGCGAACCAATATTATTGCTAGAAAACGAAGATACAGGCAAACTAAAGTTTGTTTTGGATTCTGACGACACTACACAACCCACCGCTAATGGTGACAGTTACTTTGGAGCAGTCTTTATGGATGGATCATACTCAGTTGACAAAGATGGAAACGTTGAGTTTAGCTTCTATATGGATGATGATACCGAAGATCCTGGCACAGTTGGTTTGGATGAAAATCCAGAAGCAGCATGGTTCGGGCTTGATGTCGGTGTAGCAATCGAAGCACAATAAGTGCTTCCATTTTTCTTTTTTTTAATTTTTAATTACAAAACGGTGATACCATGGCAGTGAATGTAACTAATTATCAACGCAGAGACGGAACAAAAGTAAGAGCACACTCACGTAGTGATCCTGATTTCCCTGAGTTGAAGTTTTCTAAGAAAGACTTAGATAATGTTGATTTTAGCAAATCACTTGCTGTTAAAGTAGACAAAGGCGATGAATCATTTCGAAATATGGTTCGTGATGCACTTAAGCATCACTCTAAACGTCCTGAAGCTAACCGCATGATAGATAATTCAAAATCTAATAATGACACTTACAAAATGACTGAACGTGGGTTCAATAATTGGAAAGGCAAACCTGGTAAATATGATTTAGAAGGGATTGATACGCCTACTAACAATAAAAAAAGATGGGAAGTATTTACAACTGATGGCTCGAACAAAAGAAAAACATTTTCTGACTTTAAGGAAGCGTATTCATTTGCAAAATCTATTAATAAATCTCATTCGAAAGTTATTCTCTATGATATAGTTTCTGATCGAGTGATTAAAGATTTTAGTGTTAAGGAATCATCCAAGATGGGAACGTGTCAAAGGTGTAAAAAACAGTTTCCTAAAAGTAAATTAGGGTACTATGTTGATGGGAACAACAGATCAATTACAAAAAACGCTCCTTTAGTGTGTAAATCATGTTATGTTAAAAATTATGCTATTAAAAAAGAATCATTCTCTGATGATTTGGAAAAATTACATAATAGAATTAAGAACAAGTTCTATACACAATACGCTTCATATACTCCTACAACTGATGAACAAATTAAACAAATTGAAAAACTCGATTTTATTTTGAATGAAATGTATAATGAGACTGCTGCAGTATATAAAAAAGAAGAAGTTCGAGGTGCTGATTTAGAAATTGCACGCAAAAACGCAATCGGATCACTAGGTAAACGTGGTTTAATTGGTGATATGAGCAAAGGAATTATTACGCTCAAAAACATGAAAAAGAAAAAAAAAATCACTAAAGCGACAACTACTTCTGAAATCTCGAACAAAACAGTTATCCTTACAGGCAATACATATACTAAACGTAGAGAAATTAAAGCACAATTCGGCGCACGTTGGAACTCAGACAAGAAAGGATGGGTAGTAAGACCGCATTATGCTAATGCGGCAAAAGAATACGCTAATAAAGAGAGTGGAGTTGTTGCAGAATCCATTACAATTGATAATAATTTCTTCAGGGAACTATCTACAGAAGATATTCGTAAAATTAGAACAGAGAGAAACCAACGCAATGCAGATAGATTACTGAGTAAAGCTTCAAGGCTTGAACGTGAATCTGAATCGAGTATAAAGCAAGCTCGTAAAATGGGTGAAGCTATACCGTTTGGTCAACCTATCTTAGTCGGGCATCACTCAGAAGGCAGAGACAGAAGATATAGGGCACGCATGGTAAGTAAATACGACAAGGGCTTCTCTGGATTAAAAGAGGCAGAAAGTATAAGGGAACGTGCTGAGCGGCTGCAGAAACCTGCAATTGTTAAAGGAGATGCCGCTAAAGGATATGCTCAACAGGATGCTGAACGAGACAAGTATGTTAAAGTTGGCTCTAAAGTTATTGAATCCATTTATGGATCTGGAACTGTCACCAGAATTAATAAAAGGACATATACAATTCGGTATGAATCAGGATTCAAAACTACAATGCCAAAACACTTTGTCAAAGAAATTGTAGGTGTCAAAAAATTCTAATGTTCATTTTTTATGCTGTTTGTTCAGATTTTCTACGTTTTGTTCAAATTTTTGATGGTGACTAAGGAATCCACGTTCTAACGAGAGGAAGCACCAACGCCGATTCATGAAGCTGATGTAATGATTGCATTTGTCCTACATTTGTGTGAACAATTATTCGCTATTTTCGAAATCGGGAATACCTAAACGCTCATTTTTCCGTTTGTTATTATAAATAATTTTCAACATTTCTACGGTTTGAGGGTTGTTGACTACATTTGCATATCCTATTTTTGCAAGTTGTTTTAGAGCTGTGCCAGGCTTTGTTTGATTGAGAACTTGCTGTGCTTTTGCTAACATTGCTGCTTCTTGTTCATTTAATCTAATGCGTAATGTATCTTTGCCGGTTTCTTTTCCCATGTTTGTGTATGGTTCTCTAATTAGTGTCATAATTCCGCCTCCTTAGTTCTTTTTTCTAACATTTTATTAAGAAATTCTTCTCTTTTCTGTCACCGCATAGTTGACATTGAATTCCTTTGAATAGTGCCTTTAGTGCGTTTACTTTGTAATGGTACTTGCATCGAGTACAGTACACTTTAAAGTATATCACTTTTTTACCTCCTTACTGCAGTGCATGCACGTGCCTTTCTTCTTTTTAATCGCATATCGCCTTGAGCACTCTTTACATACTCCTTTATCCAATGTAATCACACTCCTCGCTCTTCTCTTCTTTACACATATTCATTGTTAGAATTGCTTGAATTTGCTCTGCGTTGAATTTTGTGAGTTCTACTAATTGGTTGAGTTGCTCTGCAGTCTTTTCGCTTTTGTTAGCTAATTGTACTAGTTGTTTTTGCATCGTTCCTACTACACGTGCCATTAGTGATGGCTTGGGAACTTCATTCATTATTTGATCTTCCATGTTTTCTATGTATTGAGTATAATGCAAATGTGCGTTTTTGTGGTCAGTAAACTCTAATTCTGGTGCACAGCCTGTGCTATTATCTGCATCTATTGCTTTACCTTTGTATGAAATACCATGTTTGTGCAAGAATTTAGCTGTAGGGTGGTTTTCTAAGGCATGATGTTGTGTAGTCATTTCCCCCAATTTAACGCTAGGATCTCCCAATTTTAAGCCTGGTACATCTCTCTCTAGCTCTTCTGCTAACTCCATTCCTATGCGCATAGAATCAGAAACGGCTATTTCTGCACTCTCATAATGTAATGAAGGTAATTGTACAATCAAGCTTTTCCCTGTGTATGTGTAATCAACGCCATCTATGCTGCGATGGTAGAACGTGTTGTTATTCATATCATGGTTTGCTTTCCATTTGCACAACCAATTATTATTTTTGGGTGTAGCTCTCACTTTTATTTTGATTTTGATGTTATGTGCTCTATCACAAAAACCGAACTCTCCCTCGTACCCCACGACAGAAACCGAACTCTCCAAATACTGCTTTCCTTTATAAGTAATATGCCATAGGTTATGTTTTTTTTCAACATATTCTAACTCTTGAAGCTCTGTATGGTGTTGTGTTATGGTTGATTTTGCTTTATTAAGTTTCTTTGCAATCCTTGTTAAATTCACGCCTTCGGAGATTAGCTTCAATACCCTTTTTTTCGTACCCCTTATGATCTTCCGGCGTTGTGGACGAGAAGTGCTAGGGGGACGGTGTTCGGTTCGGTTTTTAACCGAACTTTGTTCGGTTTTTTGTTCGGTTTTTTGCCTATTTTGTTCGGTTTTTGGCTCAAAACCGTTCGGTTTTTTTGTTGTCATTGTTCGGTTGTCGCTTAATTGTCGTTTCTTGGTTGTTGTAGTTGTACGCCTCTTCTGCATAATTCACACAGGAATCGAGTATCTTCGTTGCTTTCTATGAGTAATGTTACAGAAGGGATTGTGATGTATTGCCGTTGTTTTATGATAGGGCATTGATTTAAGAATTTCTTGTCTAATTTAGTTAGAATTTTTTTAACAGGATTTTGTTTCTTTTCTTCCTTTTTTTTAGGTTCTGATTTATCAGTATTCCACTGTTTTACAAATTCCCTTAATTCTGTGCTTACCATGCCAAAACCTCCTTTTTATTTAAAAAACGTGGATTCCTGTATATAGCGGATTCCGCTATCTCTTTCAGAGATACCCTTTGGTTTTTACCACCAAAACCAGAGTTCGGTTTCTTGTTCGGTTCGGTTTTGTTGGGAATCGGTACAAAAACGTTGAAAATAAAACCTTCACATGCGCACACATTGACGGGCATTTGATTTTTCACTAAAGTAGTCACTTTAACCTCCCTATAAGAACCACACACTCGATTAATTTGTTCGTTTTGTTTGTCGTTGACGTGTAAATTTTGACTAAAGGGTTAATTTCCCTAAACGCTAACATCTTGCAAGCAAAACTTACCTGATGTCTTTGGATGCCAATGTGTTTGGCAATTTGTGAATATGTAAAGGTTGGTTGGCGTTTTTTTCCTTCGGATTGTTTAACTAGGAAATTGTAAATCTTATCCATGTTATGTCTAGTGGGCGCACGTAGCCACGTACTGTTACCGCCCATCATCTTCCAACGCATTGCTTTGGTGTCTTTCATTGTTCACCTTTTGATTTTTTCTTTGATTGCTGCAGCAAAGATTTCCGCAACTTGTGGAACGACTGCATTTCCGAGTCGTTCAATATGATATACCCTGTTGGGAATCCCATTGCTTGTTCCCAATAAGGGGGGTTCGGATAATTGATAATGCCAGGCTTCCAAAACTTCTCTGGGTATCTCTTTAAGCTTGAACCTTTTTGTTTGCTCCCTCTTTTCGAAAATCCCTTGTGAGATAGCTTTTTTAGGGTAGGCAATGATAAACATTCGGAGCCTCCTATGATTTGCACCAATTGCGGAAGCTGGTACACAGTGCCATTCCGCATCATACCCGATTTGGGCAAGATCTGCAAGGACAACATTGAGTCCTTTATTAGCAAGCTCTGGTACGTTTTCAACAAGTGCGAATTTTGGTCGTAATATCCTAATTGCTTCGGCGTAATACTTCCAGAGTGAAGAGCGAGTCCCTTGAATTCCAATTCCTTTTCCAGCTTTGCTAATGTCTTGACAGGGGAATCCTCCAATAATGACATCGACTGCTTTAACTTTTCTAAAATCAACGTTTTCAATGTCTCCATAAATTTCGGCATTTCTATGGTTTTTTCTGAGAATTGTTTGTGAGTGTAAGTCGTTTTCGACAAACCAAAGTGGCTTAAATCCTTGCCATTCGAACCCGAGGTCAAGACCGCCACCGCCTGAAAATAAGCTCCCTACTGTTGGCTTTGTGATTAGGCACTTGATTTTGTGTAGTATTTTTAGCATTCACTGTCTCCCTCCTTCTCGTGATATACTTCTGTAAAATGATTGCATGGCGGTGTAAAGGGAAAGAACGGCGTTACTTCGTTGTCCTGGTCAATTAATAAGAATTGCATTAGATACTTTTTCCTGTCTTTTACTAAGATGTTTTCACGCAAGTATCTAATTGCTTTTTGTGGAATGTTAATACTTGAAAGCGAATCAACGCTGTTGAATAGTGGGCTTATTATTTTGATTCTATATGTTTCTGCCACGTTTTCGTCTATAATTCCTAATGATTGTACTGCTAGTACGTTGTTTACGCCTAGACTTCTGTAGTTGTTTCCAATTTCAATAATTTCTTCTTTTGCAAAGTTGTATTTTACTAAAGCAAAATCTTTAGCAAAAAAACCACCATCATCTAAAAACCACATAATTGGGTTTCTATTTCCTTGAAAATATAACTGCGCACTCTCTCTTATTTTTTGTCCAATATCAAATGTCATTAATGTTCGTGATGCGCTGTTGTAGCTAATACACACACTATACCCTTGTTGCCATTCGTTGTACATGTTAAGTTCTGGTTGCGATGAA
>Ga0272440_1004215_pt1 | contig 10415 bp, 14 predicted proteins | sample SSMMMBAug17_FD_192440 | JGI IMG/M metagenome (GOLD analysis project Ga0272440, IMG submission 192440) | Marine sediment archaeal communities from Little Sippewissett salt marsh, Falmouth, MA, United States - SSM-MMB-Aug17 | ecosystem: Environmental > Aquatic > Marine > Wetlands > Sediment ... | reverse complement strand
CCGCCGGTAATAAATATTTTCATCGTGATGACCTCCATTTATAATTCAAATATCAGGTCAGGCCGGGCCGGATATGTCGATCAAGGCGACATATCCGAATAAAATTATGATCAGGACAAACAATCTTGGGTATAATTTTTCCCAAACTATACATTAAATCGCCCAGAATCAATTATGGGTGGATCTTCAACATCAAGGGCATAAACAACGCTTTTATACAGCACTTTTTTCAGTTCCTGAACGACAATACGTCTCTTGTTTTGTGTTTTGGCGAATGCAATAACCTCATCCAAGAGACTTTCTACCGGACATGCCTTGACAATAATATTGTGCTTTTCACATTCCTCAGCAGGCAAACGAACACCAGTAAGTTGCATTTCAATCATTTTATATTTTGGAATGGCTTTATCCAAAAGCGCAGTCATGCCAGGAAGAAATGGGATTCCCAAATCAACTTCAGGAAAACAAAAAAATCCGCGTTGTGTTCGCATATAACGAAAATCAAAAGCGCATGATAAAATGGCGCCGCCTGCAAAAGAATGACCATTCATTGCAGCTATGGTCGGCATGGGATACATCAGCACACGTTTAAAGACATCGTTAAGCTTGTAAAAAAAGGCTTTGCAGGTATCGAGGTCTTTGTTTTGTACATGCGGGTATAACCATTCAAGGTCAATCCCATTTGAAAATATTTTTTCATGTGCTGATTTTACGACCAAAGCGTTGGCTTCAGTATTTTTTTCAATATCATCCAGAACCGATAAAACAGCATCTAAAAATTTTGGATTAAAGCGATTTTCACCATCGTTAAATGTAACAATCGCTACGTTTTCATCAATTGCGTATTCGACAAGAGACATTTATATTTCCTCCAGTTAAATATGTTGATTGGTAATTGAAAAATGATATGTCATAATGACGTATTATAAGAAAAAACACTAAAAAGTGTCAATATTTTATAATTTATTTTGCTTACAAATTTGTTTTTTTCAGGCGCTCATTTTTTTTAAGAGGTTCACATAGTTTTTGAAAAATAATGTCATTAAGGAATGCTCGAAAAATAACTTCCCCATTTTCAAAAATCGGACAGGTCAGACAATTCAGACTGGTCTGACCTGTCCGACTTGTCTGACTTTACCGAATGGGGAAAATATTTTCAGAGCATTCCTAAGCTCTCCTTTTTGATTCATCACTTCCATGTGCTTTATTTGTTTGATCAATACTGCTCTTTCGCCTTGTTTTTCGCCGCGTTTGTCGCCAATCGCCACGAGTTACTTATATGCCAATGTTTCTTCTATATCTGGTAAATTTTCAATCATTTTTAAGAATCCCTTATAGTCTAAATTGGGAAATCTTGCCAGTAGGCAATTCGCAAAAGCATCCTGTAAAGGAATTTTGACAGTTTGGGGTAATCTACTTTTTGCGATTTGCTGATACCATTTTCTTGAATTCTTTCGCAAAACTTTTAAATCATTTTCCAACAGTGGTTTAAAGACAATAAAAAAGGGTCAAGATAGTTTAGAGAGTTCCTTAGGTGCAAGTCTCATGTCATGAAAAACCAATATTGTATGATAATTATTTCCCTGACAATTGAATGATATAATCATTATAAACATTAAATATATTATCAGAAAACAATATAAATATCACCTTATCAATAACAGGACATTGGGGCAGCATTTCCAAAGTAGTATCCACAGCAATTTTGGTGGCATCAGAAATGGGGTATCCATAAACACCACAGCTTATTGCTGGAAATGCAATCGTTTTGACATGATTTGATTGCGCCAGTTTAAGACTGTTTTGATAACAAGCGGCCAATAATTTTGGATCATCAGAAGATTCACTATAAATTGGGCCAACAGTGTGAATCACATATTTTGCCTTAAGTTGAAAGCCATCAGTAATTTTGGCATCACCGGTATCGCAACCATTAAGCGGTTTGCATGCTTCAAGAAGTTGTGGTCCTGCAGCACAGTGAATCGCACCATCTACTCCACCGCCTCCCAATAAACTGTTATTTGCAGCATTTACAATGGCATCTACTGAAAGTTGTGTGATATCTCCCTGTTGAAGCTCAATTTTTTTAAGATATTTATCAGTCATGAGATTCTCCTTAATGTTTTATGCTGATTTTTGTTGATGATATTCCCCAAACAAATAATTTTACCCATTCAAAAGCCAATCTTAAAAGTGAATCATCCTTTTTTTTTATCTTTTTTTTCAATTCTGCTTTTATTTTATATCGTTTCAAAAAGCTGCTTTTGAAAACAAAATTCCGGAATTCATCAATGTTATAAATAGCCATAAAAGCCATTTTACCCTTTTTACCATTGATTCCTTCAATACCCCAGGGATCCTTTTGAAATAATCGTTTCACTTTGGCCCATTGAATGGTCATCCGATGATATGGTTCAACCGCCTGGTCAATACGCCATGTATCAATCGTCCAGCTTTGTTTTGATTCTTTGCCCCTGCAAAATTCCGGTGGACGAAAAAAATATAGCGGCTCATCTTGCTTAGTTTTTTCAGAATAATGTATCCCCATTTCTATGGGAAATGTGCGGCAGGCATCCGGGCGATCCGCATAAACCTGACAACCTGAATCTGCTAAAAAGGGACAGGTCTTCTCCTCATTTTCTGCCATTCTCAAAAGCACTTCCGGAAAAAAAGAGTCTTCACGCATAACAATATCGGTGTATTGATCGATAAACTGGCTTGATGTTATGTTTAAATGATTTTTTAATCGTAATACGTCATATGGATACAAAAAAAGATTTAAATTGCGACAGCACAAATTAAAACATGACACTGTTGGATCACATTGAAAATGAAAAAGCGTATTGTTTTCAATACGTTCACCGGGTAATTGGATTATTGAGATGGAATCAATATATCTCATAAGACACATGAAAGGATAAGGTTTAATAAAAAAAAGGCATGTACTTTACAGTGTCATGCCTTTTATGAAAATGGCTGAGAGACCAGGACTCGAACCTGGATTAACGGGGCCAGAACCCGTCGTCCTGCCATTAGACGATCCCTCAAGTTAAATTTAATAAAGAGTTAGATACATCCACACGGAAGAATTGTCAAGAAAAAATTATGATAAAATATTCAAAGCAGAGTTTCCCAGAATGTTTTCTCTATCTGATGTTTGTAAATTCGTGTTTGATTCAATTTGCTTAAAATAACGATTAGCTGGTAATAAGGGATAATCCGTGCCAAAAAGAATTTTTTCCGATCCAAGGATATCTGTCGCCACAGACCAGATACGTTGATCATATAAAAAAATAGATGCTGCGGAATCAACATAAACATTGGCCAAAACATTTTTGGCTTCTTTTTTTAAAAGATGGTAGAAAAAAATACCGCCCCCCCAATGTGCAAGAATAATTTTGTTGTTGGGATATTTTTCTACAAATTGGTAAATAGCTTTAACTGACAATGGGGTTTTACCCGGGTATAAGTGACCTACAGGTTCATTGGTATGAAGCATCACCGGCTTATTATGCATTTGTGCAATTTCCATAATGGGTAACAGTTGCTTGATTGTTTCCTCATTGAGATCAGATGTATAGAATGCCAGTTCACCAATTCCTGATAAACCGGCATCAAGGCAACGTTCTACTTCTTTATCACAATCAGGATGATAGGGATCAAGGCAGCAAAAACCATACAAACGATCTGGAAATCTTGCGACCGCTTCTATGATATAGTCGTTATTCTGTTTAAAATATGCTTCATGTTTCCATGGAAATCCGAATACAACTGACTTATCAACTTGATCTTGATCCATTGCCGCGATGAGTTGATCAACTCCCACAATTTTTGATTTGACATTCTCATACAAAAGTTTAAAGGCTGGTTCGCCATCAAAAAACTGATTGCGTTGTTCCTGAACAGTTTTTGGGAAAATGTGCGTATGACAATCTATGATCACAAGATATCTCCTGAAAATAAGGTTTGTAATTAATCCAAACGATAATTGGGCGCTTCTTTTGTAATGATGACATCATGCACATGACTTTCACGAAGTCCTGAAGGTGATATGCGAATAAATTGGGCTTTATTGCGAAGTTCCTCAATTGTCTGACTCCCCATGTAGCCCATTCCTGATTTCAATCCGCCAACGATTTGGTGAACAGTTCCTGCCAGGGTGCCTTTATAAGGTACTCTGCCCTCTATACCTTCTGGAACAAGTTTATCATTATCAACATGCTCCTGATGATATCGATCCTTTGTTCTTTCTTTCATGGCCTCTATAGATCCCATTCCCCGATAAACCTTATAACTTCGTCCTTGAAAAATAATCATTTCACCTGGACTCTCATCTGTACCGGCAAACAATCCCCCAATCATTACTGAATGTGCACCCGCACCAATGGCTTTTGCAACATCACCTGAATATTTGATCCCGCCATCAGCGACCAGTGGTACGTCATGTTTTTCTGAAATTGCCCGACAGTTTGAAATGGCAGTAATTTGAGGTACACCAATACCTGCAACAATTCGCGTTGTACAGATTGAACCCGGACCTATGCCAATTTTAATACCATCAGCACCTGCTTGAATCAGCGCATCAGCACCATCTTCTGTGGCCACATTTCCCGCAATCAATGGCATTTCTGGATGGTTGCTTTTCAACGTGCGAACCGCCTCAATCACATTTTTGGAATGGCCATGTGCTGCATCAATTACAATAACATCGGCATGTGCATTCCATAAAGCCTGGGTACGATGTTCCATATCCGAACCAACGCCAACGGCTGCTCCCACTCTGAGTCGTCCCATGCTGTCTTTACAGGCATTTGGATATTTTTTTATTTTTTCAATATCTTTAATGGTGATCATCCCCACCAGACGATCTTCCTTGTCAACAACCAGTAATTTTTCAATTCGGTGTTCATGTAGCAAGCGTTTAGATTCTTCAAGGGTGATACCTTCAGACACAGTTATCAGATTATCTTTTGTCATCACTTCAGATACAGGCGTATCCAGATTTGTTTCAAATCTGAGATCGCGATTCGTGACAATGCCCAACAATATTTTTCCCTGGGTAACAGGAACACCGGAAACGCTATATTGCTGCATGAGTTTTAAAACATCGCGAACCGGTTTATCCGGATGGATGGTTATGGGATTAATAATCATCCCGCTTTCAGACTTTTTAACCCGCTCCACCTCTCGCACCTGACGTTCAATGCTCATATTTCGATGAATAAATCCAAGTCCACCCTGACGGGCTAATTGAATGGCTGTTTCGTATTCAGTAACAGTATCCATTGCAGCGGATACTATAGGAATATTTAATTGAATATCCCTTGTCAGAAAAGTGGTTGTATTTACATCTTTGGGTAAGACATCAGAGCGGCAAGGAATAAGCAGAACATCATCAAAGGATAAACCTTGACCGATAACATTTTGTATTTGCATGAAATGGGCCTCCATTAATTATTTTTTTAAGATATAGCAGATAAACAGTTTTTTTTCAAGATTTCATGAATAATCATAAACAGTGGAAAATTTCCTTGCAATTATCAATAGTTGTGTACTATCTATTCATAAAAATTGATTTTCGGTTTCAGAACGTAAAGACAAGGCATGCTTTGTCTCTACACACTTATAACCGGATACGTCCAATATAAATTGGAAAATTATTTCAAAGAATTCTAAGGATCATCATGTCAAAAAAACAAACATTGTTAATCGTGGATGATATTCCTGAAAATATTGATGTCTTGCGAGAAGTATTAAAGGGTCATTACCGATTGATTGCAACGACACGTGGTCAACAGGCTTTTAAAATAGCTTTCGAAAAACAGCCAGATTTGATTCTTCTAGACATAATGATGCCAGACATTGATGGTTATACTGTCTGTAAAAAATTAAAGTCTGATGAAAAAACAAAAAACATTCCTGTTTTGTTTACAACTGCATTGGACAGCGAAGCTGATGAAACCAGAGGTTTGTCACTGGGTGCAGTGGATTATATTACCAAACCATTTTGTATGCCGATTGTTTGTGAACGCATTAAGTTACAATTGGAGTTGAAAGCGCATCGGGACAGTCTTGAAGAGCTTGTCAGACAAAGAACATATGAATTGTTCGAAACACAGCGGCAAATCATTTTCAGTCTGGGACTGGCATCTGAGTATCGGGATACTGAAACAGGAATGCATATCAAACGAATGAGCAATTATTGCCATTTACTTTTTAAACATATTGGTCAACCCGAAATTGAATGCGAACGAATTCTATTTGCCAGCCCAATGCATGATGTGGGAAAAATTGGCATACCGGATTCAATATTACTCAAACCAGGAAAACTGACTCGGGAAGAGTTTGAGACCATGAAACAGCATACAATCATTGGCAAACGTATTTTGTCTGGGCAGGATGCCAATGGCAAAACTGTAAATCCAATGGTTGATAGTCCCTTAATCCGAATGGCTGTTTCTATTGCCTATACACATCATGAAAAATGGGATGGCACCGGCTATCCCAATCAACTGACAAAAACTGATATCCCATTAGAAGGTCGTGTTGCAGCCATTGCTGATGTTTTTGACGCGCTGACATCAGAAAGACCATACAAAAAAGCCTGGTCTGCCGAAAATGCATTGAAAGAAATCATTCAACTCAAAGGCAAAAATTTCGATCCTGATCTGGTGGACGCTTTTATTCAAATTTTTTCGGATATTCTCACTATTAAAGACCAATTTTCTGATAAAAAAAGTTGACATTGTAATGGATAATTCGTATCAATTCGCAGTTCCAAAAAACTTAGGATGCTCAAAAAATAAGTTCCCCCTTTTTTTTGAACCTAATTATTATGCTGAAGAAATAAAACACTTTTAATTCATCTTATTCAGCGTAATACAGTTCAATATGAATAGAATAAACTCTTTCTTAAGTAATGAACTTATTATATTAATTTTAGAATGCCTTTTTGAAGTAATTTATGAAAACACTCATTCAAACACAAAATTTGTCATTGTATTATCCACAATTTAGTCCATTATTGAGACGTCCAATAAACAGGATTCAGGCTGTCAACAATGTTTGCTTAACAATAACACAAGGTGAGAGTCTTGGATTGGTTGGAGAATCGGGATGTGGAAAGAGTTCACTGGGGAAAACATTGATACGTTTTTATCAACCAGGCAGTGGAAAGATTTTATATTATCAAAATAATGTTCCTATTGATATCGCCGAGTTGCCCCTTTATCAATTAAAAAAATCAGGCATTCGACAAAGATTTCAAATGCTGTTGCAGGACTATGCATCTGCCATGAATCCTCGGATGACAATCAAACAAATCATCAGAGAGGCAATCAAAGCGCGGATAAAGAAAAATCGAGATGATGGGGAATCAATTATTTTCAATTGCCTTCAACAGGTTGGATTGAATGAATCGCATTTAAATCGATATCCTCATGAGTTTTCAGGCGGTCAACGTCAACGAATCTGTATAGCAAGAACACTTGCCATTGAGCCGGAATTCATCGTTTTGGATGAACCCACTTCTGCCCTGGATGTTTCTGTTCAAGCCCAAATTTTAATTTTACTCAATGAGATAAGACAAAAACTGGGGCTGACTTATGTATTCATTACACATAATTTGTTGATACTTAAATATGTTTGTACGCGGGTGGCTGTCATGTATTTGGGCGACATTGTTGAAATTATTGATGTGCAGGATTTATTCGTCAAGGCAAGGCATCCTTACACATTAAGTTTGCTGGATTGTATACCTGATATTGATAAAACAGAAGGATTCAAGCCGATCAAAGGGGAAGTTTCAAAGATTTTTCAACCAAAGACTGGATGTCAGTTCTCTGGGCGATGCTCGATTTCTTCTAAAGAATGTACAAAAGATGTTCCTGCACTTAAACAAATATCTGAAGGGCATTGGGTTTCGTGTCATCGTGAATCGTGACTTTGGTGATTTAATCATTTTTTTTATTTTGTCGATATAATAAATTTTGCTTACATCATGATATCTTAGAATAATTTTCTTAACCCAAAAAATATAATTATATTTCTTTGATTGATTGTCTAAATAATATTTATAAAGGTTGTATCTGAAATGCCCTTTACAGGGACGGAGTGCATAATTAGATCTAATAAAGGATGGTTCACATAAAAGACAATACCAGTAAACTGGAAGAAGCCATGACAAATATGTTGCTGACGCAATCGACTTTACAGACTTTAATTGTCCAGCAGGCAGAAAAATCTACGAAAAATGAAGAAATATTTCTAAGAAATGAAGAAAAATTTCTAAAAAATGAGGAAAAATTTCTGAAAATGGAAAAAAAACTCCAGGAAAATGAAGAAAAGTTTGAAAAGAAACTGGAAGAAAGGTTTCAAATGATCATTACGTTGATCAATAATCTCCCTGAAACAATCAAAGAAAGAATCGGTTTTACTTAAGGAATAAGGAAAAAATAATGTCTTTTGAAATAATCCATTTAGGTGCAGAAAAATGTGTAACAGGCTCATGCCATTTGTTTCGTACAAACAGTATGAATATTTTAATAGACTGTGGCATGGTTCAAGGCAATGATACAAGCATTCCCATTCCAAAAAAAAATATTTTACAATTTGATGAAACGCCTGTATTAAAAGCATCTATTAATAGCCTGAACATTTCCAAAATTGAAAACTACCTTCAAAGACTCGAATTAAGTCCAATGGATGAAGGTAATCTTTCACAGGAATTGATTAACCTTTCTGTTTTGTGTCGATATAATGAACAATCCTATCCAACATTAGCAGGTCTTCTGGCTTTTGCCAGGAATCCCCAACAATTTTTTCCTTCATATGGCATAAGATGCGGCGCATATAATGGAACAGATTTTGTTTCAGAAACCATTCGTGAAGTTGATTTAACTGGCACCTTTGATGAAATAATTGAAGATGCCATTGGATTTTCAAGCATTCGACGAGAATTCCGATATAGATATTGCAATTGAGGGAATTATTGATGCTGAAAAATATTTTGCTTTGCTTGGTGATGCAATGTCCCTTACACGATTTCCTTTGGATATTGTTCAACTGGAAAGAATAGAGCCAGAATTTGCGGAAATTATACTATCGAAAGGCAAACTAATTTATGAACATGGAAAATAGAATTAGAACATTACGTGGTGAAATAAAAAAATTTTCATTGTTGCTAACTGATATTTAAAAATAAACATATATCGTGTTTCACGATTGGATAAGATAATTCCTTGAGGCAAATATAAAATGGGCGTTATAATCAATAGAATAAAACTTGTTGGATCAAAAGGTGAAAAAAAAGTGGATGCATTGTATGATTCAGGTGCAAGTTTTTCATTTATTCAAAAAGAGTTAGCAGATAAATTGGATACAGTTCTTGCTATACCTAAACCCATTGCATTTGAAACAGCAAAAGAGGGAGACGAGTTATATGTCAGAGAAAGAGTTGTTTTAGATTTTTATATTGAAGGAATTCGATTTCAGATGAATTTCTAATTGCAGATGACAATCTTTCTGAAGAACTGATTATTGGAGCGGCAACAATGCAAAAATGGCGATTGAAACTCGATTTTGATCAGGACAGGGTTATTGTTGATCAAAAAGTGACAAGGCTTATGCTTAAATCGTCTTATGGACTAAGGAATTCCCGATAAATAAGATTCCCATTTGAATCGTGTAATAAAAAAGGTCGAGCAATTTTATATGCTCCCCAAAAAACGTTATAATCATAATATTTTTTACTCTTTGCTACTAAGTATCTTATTATCAAGCCTTCATTAATTCAATATGAATAATCCTCAACTTACAATTTTTACAACTTTTAAACCATTTTTTGGACATATAAATATCATTCAAATAAATGCGCTGAAAAGTTGGTTATTACTTGTTCCAAAACCTGAAATTTACATTTTTGGTAATGCGCCAGGGTCTAAAGAAATTGCAGAAAAGTATAATTTAAGGCTCATACCTGATTTGCAATGCTCCCCATCAGGCGCACCTTACGCAAATATGATGTTCGATATGGTTGAAACCATGTCGAACAATTCAATCTTTGCATATCTGAATGGCGATATATATTATACTGAATAACTCATTTATCTTCGCAATTCAGAAAATTCATAAACAATTTTCAAAATTTCTTATGGTCGTGTGTAGATGGGATACAAATATTACTGATTTTATTGACTATGAAAATCCTGGCTGGCAAAACTATGTTCTAAATATTATCAAACATCATGGTAAACGACATGGGCCAACAGGAATTGATTATTTTGTGTTTACAAAAAGCCGCTATGATACGGATTCACATACGCACGAATGAAAACATAGCTTTCAAAAGGGCTTTCTTTCTATTAGCCAAATAATAATCAGGTGATCAGTTATCTTAATTTGTTAATTCGTCAGTT
>Ga0272440_1004214_pt1 | contig 10415 bp, 6 predicted proteins | sample SSMMMBAug17_FD_192440 | JGI IMG/M metagenome (GOLD analysis project Ga0272440, IMG submission 192440) | Marine sediment archaeal communities from Little Sippewissett salt marsh, Falmouth, MA, United States - SSM-MMB-Aug17 | ecosystem: Environmental > Aquatic > Marine > Wetlands > Sediment ... | reverse complement strand
AATATATAAAATTTTTAAAATAATGATAAAAATATGCGATATGGCTATGTTTTATATATCATTTTGTGAAATAATCAAGTCATATATCAAATAATTAATATTTTGTCAACATATTTATACGACATATTGTACCCCCAATATAAAAAATCAAAACATAACTGACAATAATTAACGCATCAAATATATCAATCATATCAGTATTTTGCATACAAAATATTAAGCAGGCATAATTAAATCTGAAAGACAAAAAAAATATTTAGGGGGAAATTTTGTCGAAAATTAATTAGGTGAAAATCGGTGTTGAACTTTTTCTTTCCATTAGGCATAATTCTTTGCATAGATAAAAATATTCATATTTTTGTCTATGCATTTTTTTTGTTATTTAGTGTCAATTAATTCGAGACGAATAGGTTCAGATAATGTGGGACTTAGCAATGGAATATACGAATCATAATCGAACAAAATCAAGCCAGATTCTTGGCATTTCAAGACGTGCTTTGTATAATAAATTTAAGCGACATGGTCTTCATTATTGATTCTACATGTCCGAAACCACTGTAGGGGCGAACCTTATGTTCGCCCCTACAGTGGTTTCGGAGATTGGTTGGATTTCGGTTTTTGCTCAAGGCAACATTTTTCCCTAGCTTTTACATACGCTCGATCGCTTACTTATGCCCCTACTTAGATTTAAGAAGTACTGCTGCCCTGCGATTATAATTTCGACCTTTTTTCGTGTTGTTATCAAAGAGTGGTTTTGACTCACCATATCCTTTACATTCCAATCGGGACGCAGAAATGGATAGTTTTTTGTTAAGATACTCTTTAATACTTTCAGCTCTTCTTTCTGATAGTTTGAGATTATAGGTTTCATTCCCAATATTATCAGTATGGGCTTCAATGATAGCAATTGCATCCGGAAATTTTTTCATAATTTCAGACAATTTCTGCAGCTTACCAATGGAATGGTGTTTTATAATTACGCTATCTGATTCAAATAATATATACAAATTCGCATACAAACCTTTATGGTTAAAATCAAACGTGAATGGTTCTGTTTTTTTGACTGTATTATAATTTCGGTCTCTTGCACTCAAATGAAAGAACCATCGGCCATTTAAGTCATTTAATTGCCTGGAATCCTTTGACGCATTAAAAATACAATCAATAGGTTCAAAAAACAATTGAGATGTATAATAATATTTGGGGCTAAAGGTTTCATTTCTATCACAGCGATAACTATAAGTAATTTGTTTATCCGCATCATTGGCCGACCATTTCCAAATCCTTCGCCTGGATTTTTCAGGCGGCGTTAGTGTTAGAACTGGCGGTGTATTATCCAGTATCGCAAATACAGTTTTTATATGGCTCATGTTACCCGCTCTATCCTGGGCCTGAACATGGAGATACCACCGCCCATCTTTATCCTTGATGTGGGCTGTTTTTGTTTTCTTGAATGTATTGGATAGGGATGCTGTTTTATTTTGATCTATTGCATATCGGAAACGAATAACAGAATCAGTATCTGTTGCTGACCATTTCCAGGTCTTAGATTTAGTAGGTTCGAAAGAATTAAAAAGTTTTGTTATCACTGGCTTTGTATTGTCTAATATACAATAGACTGTTTTAATTTTTCCCAAATTTTTTGCCGCATCTTGTGTTTGAACATGTAAGAAATATTTTCCATCCTTATTGGCAATGGTTGCGGAATTTGTATGGGTAAAAGGGCCTGTTAGCCTGGCTTTGGGTGTATTATTTATCAAAAAACGACAGGTTGTGTCAGGCTCGCTTGACTGCCATGTCCAGGTCTTTGTTTTACGCGGAATTGGATCATCGGCCAACCCTTTTAATTCTGCAATGGTATTATCTAAAAGCGCTGATACAGATATAACATCACTGATATTACCCGCAGCATCTTTGGCCTGAACATGTAAATAATACGTCCCATTGACTCCCGAAATTTTTCCCTGGTTGACAGTCGTAAACTGGCCTTTTAGAACTGTTTTGGGCTGTTGATTGATTTCATAACGAAAAGTGGTTTCGGTTTCCTTTGAATGCCATTCCCATGTTTTTTCATTTTTGGGAATGAGATCATTTGATAAACCATTTTTGAGTGAAATTATTGGCGGCGTATTATCCAAAAGCACATATACAGTTTTTATATCGCTCATGTTACCCGCTCTATCCTGGGCCTGAACATGGAGATACCAAAGCCCATCTTTATCTTTGATGTGGGCTGTCTTTGTTTTCTCGAATGTATTGGATAGGGATGCTGTTTTATTTTGATCTATTGCATACCGGAAACGAATAACAGAATCAGTATCTGTTGCTGACCATTTCCAGGTTTTAGATTTAGTAGGTTCGGGAGAATTGAAAAGTTTTGTTATCACTGGCTTTGTATTGTCTAATATACAATAGACTGTTTTAATTTTTCCCAAATTTTTTGCCGCATCTTGAGTTTGAACATGTAAGAAATATTTTCCATCTTTATTGGCAATGGTTGCGGAATTTGTATGGGTAAAAGGGCCTGTTAGCCTGGCTTTGGGTGTATTATTTATCAAAAAACGACAGGTTGTGTCAGGCTCGCTTGACTGCCATGTCCAGGTCTTTGTTTTACGCGGAATTGGATCATCGGCCAACCCTTTTAATTCTGCAATGGTATTATCTAAAAGCGCTGATACAGATATAACATCACTGATATTACCCGCAGCATCTTTGGCCTGAACATGTAAATAATACGTCCCATTGACTCCCGAAATTTTTCCCTGTTTGACAGTCGTAAACTGGCCTTTTAGAACTGTTTTGGGCTTTTGATTGATTTCATAACGAAAAGTGGTTTCAGTTTCGTTTGAATGCCATTCCCATGTTTTTTCATTTTTGGGAATGAGATCATTTGACAGACCTTTGATTTCGGGTGGCGTACAGTCCATAAAAACTGATCTTGTAACCACCTGGCTTAGATTTCCAAAAGGATCCTTTGCCTGAACGTGGAGGAACCATTGGCCGTTTACATTGGAAAGGCTTGTTTGCGTTATTGCATTAAAATCTCCAGTTGGGATGGAATTCGGAAGCTGATTGAGTAAGTGTCTGTAGGATATACCGCCGGGTTCTTTGTTATCAGCAAACCAGATCCATTTTTGCAGCAGATGATTATCAGAAATGTTTTTGATCTGTATCACTGGCGGTGTATCATCAATAATTGTGTTAAATGTAAAAAATGCGCTTTCATTTCCCGCCCGATCTATGGCTTTCACATGGATATACCACATTCCATCTGTTAATTCAGGCGCTTTAATACTTTCAGACTGGCTGGTTGAATAGCTTTGCCCTGGTTCTGGTTTGGCTTTATGATCAATGCTGTATTGATACAAAAGTTTTTGATCATTATCTGCGGTCATGAATGTCCAGACGTTTTCTTTACCAGGAATTTTTGTTATTGAAAGCGATTTGATCACTGGAGCTGTCTGATCCACAGTTATGGTTATCGGGTCTGGTAAATTGATAATCGTATATGAAGCATTTACAGGATGTGCATAAATATGATGGATCCCTTCTGGTAAAAGGAGATCTGTAGAAAAAATATCATCCGAAATACAAGTATGGGTTAATGGCGTATGATTTCCTTTTACAAAAATAGCCATTCCATTTCCATGAACCCCTTTAGCCAACAGTTTAACATGATTGATATTTGTGATATTATCTGAGGGACTCATGCCGGAATCAGTCTCTGACGCTAAATATAAATAATTTAACGAATTTTTCTGCCGGGCATGACATATAATTTCAGCATTATTATTTTTTACAATCAATCTATTGTTTTCTCTAATAGTTGTATCTTGAATGGTTAAAGAATTCTTCTGATCATATTCGGAAAAAAAGACTTCCCAGGGCGTGGCTTTATTCCAGACAAGAGCGTATTTCAAAACAATATGAGAACTGTTTAAATATAAAGCGCTACAATTATTTAAATTGGCATTGGAAGGCATATTCTTTAGAATAGAAACATTTTGCAGATTGAGCTTAGATAAAACACTGTATATTGCTGCTCCTGAATTGGCCCTATTTTTTGACAATGTGACATTGACAAGAACAGGATTGGCATATTCACACGCCATTCCACCACCACTCATGGCCTGATTGCCTGATATGATAACATCAGTTAAATGCAAGTCAGACTGAAAACAATAAATTCCAGCCCCTTTATGTGCTTCATTTTCTATAATGCTTAAATCTTTCAAATGAGGGGATACACTATGACAATACAGACCTCCACCATAGTAATTCGATTGATTATAATCGGGTTTGCCATTGGTAAGAACGAACCCTTGAATAATTGTTTTCGCATCAATGACCCCCTTTAAATTGCCAGAAAAAAAAATAGCACACCCTTTTTTCTGAGCATTTATAATTGTTTTGTTTTTTTCTCCAATTAATTGAATTTCAGAAGTGGCTGGCCATTGGATATTTTCTTTGTAAATGCCTTCTTTAACGTGGATAGAATCTCCTTTTTTGGCATTATTCAGAGCCGATTGGATTGTTTTATAGGTATCAGGGACATTGAGGATTTTTGATTGAATGTCAGGACAATAGAGATATGCATTCAATATATAGATTATAAGTAGTATGTTTTTTACTTTCATGAATACTTTTCCATCTTTCATTAAAGGATATTATTTCGGGTGCATTCTAGAAAGAAAAAGCGCTCTTTTATAGAATGCGCCCGATTATTTATCAGTGTTTAAAATAACTGGCAGTCCTTTTTCACCATTTCCAATGATAATAATCTTTGCATTATCAGATTCAGCAATTTTTCTGGTTGCTTCAATCCCTTTCCACATAATGATTTTTTTCTCAGGCGATTTGGCCGATGCAATGGCATTCATCTGATCCCTTATGCCTTCGCCTTCAATACGTTTTCTGATCGCTTCCTTTTTTTCTTTTTCAACAATATAATCATGTGCTTCTGCAATATGCTTTTGTTCTATTTTATTTCGAATGGATTCAGCAACGCTGGATGGAAGTACAATTTTTCGAATGATGACATCATCAATAATAATAAACCGCTGAGCAACCTGTTCAATGGCTTCGTTAATCGCTTCTGTAATGACTTTTCTACCGGTGGAGTAAATTTCTTCAGCATCCATCGTTCCAATAATTTCTCTTAATACAGCCTCAATTTCCGGGACAATCACTTTATTGGCATAATCTGGTCCAACCTGCTGATGAAGAACACCTAAAAGTTTGTATACAGGTCTGTAACGAATGGATAAAAATAACTGAATTTCCAGTCCATTTTTAGTTAAGGCTTTCAACTCAGGCGATATTTCCTGTATTCGGATATTATAAATGTACATTCTATCCCAGGGACATATGACATGGATGCCTTCACCATGAATATGCTTGATATCTGTCCCTCCAAAAAACATACTCCAAAACACGCCCGCCTCTCCAGGCTTGAGAATATATACAATGAAATTAAAGCAAAAAGCAAAAATCAATAAAAGAATTAATATGAAAGGGATTATTGTTAATAGTTTTTGCTGCACTTGCTTTTTAATTGTTGTGAATATTTTCATCTGATACCTCAAATTATGATTCCTAATAAACAGATGTGAGCTGCACCAAATGGTTGATGTTTCAACTTTTTATTTGAAACTGTTTTTGCCCATCTGCCATGAATATCTATGTCAATCTTATCAGGATTAAAGTCAATTAGGACTTTTCTATCAATTTTATTAACTTTTACAGTAAAGCCTCGATTACTGTATGCGTTAGCATTTATTGTTTGTCTAAAACTTTTTTCATCTTCAGAATATTTTTTTCCAGCTTCTTGGTGTTTCCAACCAAACTCAGGTAACAAAACTTCTGGTACAAATTTTAATGCTCTTGGCGAAGGTTCCATATGAAATAATGTTATCAACGAAGTAGTCGATTTTTTTTGCGCTTTGAGTTCCCATTCAGAAGCATTTGGAAGAGGTAAATTGTTTTCGTTTATTCCTAATAAAGCTTCAAGAGTATTACCGACGCCTCCATTATTATTACTTCTATTAGTTGGTATAAAACCTTTATCTCTTATTTCAGTCAGTTGCTTTATAATGCTTTCTTTTGTAAAAATTTTCATTAAGCTACCATTTTGTTAAATAGTGACATTTGATTATGTTTGACATTTGAATTTTTTTTTGATGCAGGTTTTTTAATTATAGATGAAGGAATTTTTAGTCTCTGCAATGCCATTTCACAATATTCAGGAGATATATCTATTCCAATAAAATTTCTACCCAATTTTTTTGCCGCTATTGCGGTTGTTCCCGATCCCATAAATGGATCAAGAATTAATTCAGCATTTGTAGATGAAATTATTCTCTCTATTAATGCAACAGGAAATGGAGCGGGATGTTTATTTTTGTTTTCTTGCCCAAATTCCCAAATGTCGCCATGTGCATTTGCTTTTTGGGCAAGTTTAAATTGTGGCTTTGCTATTAAATATATTACCTCATAAGTAGGTAAAAAATATCCAGGATTAAAATTAATTCCACCTTTTCTTTTCCATATGATTATTTGTCTGACAGGGAAGTCAGACACTATATCATGTCTATCTTGCAATAAACCTGCTTGAACTCTCCATTTATGGTTATAGAAAATAGCCCCATTTTCAGGAATTAACCGAAGCATTTCTTTTAAGCACTCTTTCTGCCATTTGACATATTCTTTATGAGGCATATTATCACTGTAATGAGAATAACCATTGATAAGTCCTGCATTAGACCATTTTCCTCCTCTACCATCTTTCATTCCATTGCCTGTTGAATTCTTAAGATTATAAGGTGGTGAAGTAACAATTAAATTGATACTCGCATCTGGTATTTGTTTCATAATATCTACAGCGTTTCCACAAATAAAATTATTTATGAAATCTTTTGGATATTCAAATTTTTTTTTCATTTTTGCCATAAATTATACAATTACCTCAAAACGAACAATATCAATAATGGGGAAGTTATTTTCAGAGCATTCCTTACTTATGCGTACCAAAATGGACAATTATTGAATGAGGAACTTATTTTTCGAGCATTAGGAATGCTCGAAAAATAAGATCCCCATTTAAATTGTTCGTATTGGGGGTTATGTACTGTAGAGACGTAGCATGCTACGTTTCTATACGACCTTTTTTTTTGTACGATCATGAAAAATGAGCATGTTATTTTCCGAGCATTTCTTACCAGTTTTTCAAAAGTCAAGACAAAAAAACTTGAACATCTAGTAATATATGATAAAATTTTTTTTTACACAAGGAACAATTTAAAATTCCTTTTTTTTACGCAATATTTGTTTTTTTTCGATTCCTTTCAGTATGTTTCAGAATCTACGAACTTTGATATAGCAGGCATAATCCCCTCAATTTTTTTGAACGAACTTTATAATCTTTAGTCGAGAATGAAATACAATAATACTATGACAATTAAAACAGGAAAAACGATCATTCCACTATAGCGGATGATTCTTTCTGTCTTCACTTTCTTTTTAACATGAAACGTTGAAATACATGCATTTAAAATAAATACCAGCAAAGAAAGTGCATACATAAAAAAACATATTATTTCGGCTTTAGTCAGAAAGGCATGGTTGATGAATGGTATCATTTTAAAATAATAGTAAGTATTTATAATAATCGCCGTGCAGATAACCGGTATTATTGCTGACATTCGATGCGTGGAGATAAAGAAAACCCCATACAATAATATGACAATGACCATGAAAGGAAAGATATGGCGTATCGCATTCATTTTTTTTGATAAAACAATATCTGTAGAGACCTGTGAATAATACAGATTGTCTTTAATGACTTTAAGTTTTGGTATATTTTCATTTTCAACCCGATGAATTGAAAGGAAATGCGAAGCGATTGTCCAACCATCAAAAAGGCTAACATCTTTTAAGGTAAGGGTTGGTACATATGTCAAATAGTCAGATGTCATAAGTTTATGATGAAATCGGATCGATATTTTATGATAATCAAAAGGAAAAGAGTGATGATCTATATTGTGCTTAAAGTCTGCTTTTATCCGATATAGCCTTTGAAAAATCCCTTTTTCATTTGATTCCATTACTGGTTTACCCATAGAAACAGGATTTTTTGCATTGGCAAAGCAGATATTATTGTCTTCAAATGTGCCTGAAAACTGAAATTTTAAATAAAAATCAATCGTACTAAACATTTGTTTGTTTTCTTGATAGGGTTTTACTGACAATATCTGGATATTGGCAAAAACCAGTTTTTTCTTGTTTAACAAGGTGTTATCAATGACAAGGATATCATTTTTCATTGATTGATCAATGGCATTCAGATCAAGATGCTGATTGAATCTTCTTTGATATTGAACAAATTCCGGAACAAGCGATTGATTCTGATAATGCGCTAAGATTAAAGGTCTTTTGGTATCACCATTGTCATCAAAATAGATATTTCCGGTCACACCATTAAAGGCATGTTTATGATCGTAATATTCATTTAATGCATTGCGAATTTTTCTTCGTTTCTCCCTGATACCAGAGAGATCAGCGATCTCTGCGCGTTTAATTGCCTGACTGCAAAGCATCAATGTATCATAATAAGTTGCTGCGTCCCATGAAGGATTTCTATGATAGGCTTTATAAAAATCTTCATAGAATTGGAATGTTTGATGATTTCCAACTCCTGGAATAGATGCAGCCAGTGTAAAGAGGCCATCTGAATAATAACCGGGGGTGTTTTGTTCTCTGGAAAAACTTGAAAGACCATTAATAAACTGACTTGTTCCGGCAGAATCAGTCCCCAATATTTTAAAGGGATATTTTTGTGGGGATGATTTGAGTAATCGCGTAAGTTCAAGCAGTTCCTGCGTACTGGCAGAAATAAAAACAATACTTTTTTTATTGATTCTTTTAACGATATTTGAAATTTTTATCAGTTGTGGAGAAACATTATCCTTACCAATGTTATAATATAGTTGTTCAATCACATTGATACCATATTTTTGAATCGTTTTGACAAAAACCTTTGTAATGGCTTGATGAAAATCATCTGTTCCAGATATAATAACAACAGGCCATTCATTTAAGTTCAATCCCAGATACGTTCCCATATATTCAGCGTAATATGAATTGTTTGGAATCGTTCTAAAATACCATTCATTGTCATGGGTGATTGGGTCATAGGTTGCAGATGCTGTAATGACCGGGATGGCATTTTTTTGATAAATGTCGGCACCAACCAGAGAAGGTGTAGTGTAGTAATGTCCAAGTACAAGTAAAATTCTCTTATCCTGTGAAAAATTGGATGCGACTTTCATGGCAACGCTGGGATCATTTTTGTCATTTTGAACAACCAGTTTGATCTTTTTGCCATCAATGCCGCCTGCCTGATTTACCCGTGCTGCTGCCAATTCTATTCCTTGAAGCATATCATTTTGATGCTTTTTTGCCTGAGGATCAAATGTTCCTGCAACACCGATATAGCAAGCATCATCATTTTGGGTTGCATTATTGCGCCCAACATACAGATACGTGCCTGTAAGAATAAAACATCCGATAATGACCAAGGAAATAATTACTTTTTTCGAAAATTTCATTTTTAATTGTTTCATTGTATATAATTCTTTGTTTTTCTTAAAGACCATTGCCACCAATGATGCTGCCCTTGAAACCGATTTTCCCATCCGCTGATCCGAGATGAAACCAATGTATGTTGACAGGTCACAAAGAGCGGCACAACCACAACTTCTTTATGAATCAATATATTTTCAGCTTTTTCAATTAAATATACAATCTTTTGCGCATTTTTTTCAATCATGAGTTGATCATATATTTTTTGAAATTCATTATATGATGTTAACAGGCGATCATGTCTTGGATTCAGATCAAAAAGATGATCAAAATATTCGCCCACATAATACGTTGCTTGCCTTTTTACCAGGTGGATATGCGCCAGATTTTTGTTGTCAGTGAGTTGAACCTGAACATTTATATTTTTATGAATCATTTCAGAAAGACCTTGTGCAATTTTACGATCATTTTCTGAGTTTTCATAAGAAATAAGGAGCTTTGGAAAAAATTGACCATCAGGATATCCAGATTCATTCAATCGTTTTCTGGCTTTTTTGGGTTTAAATATAAAGCAGCCATCTATATTCGTCAGTTTATCTGGTGGAACCAGCGAACAGACAGGAAAATTTCCGCAGCGCGTAATCATCGTGGTTAATCGATTGGTATCTATTGATGCCATGATCGCTTTTCGAATCAAAAGGTCATCAATTGGTAATAAATGGATATTGAATTTTATTGAATAAATTGTATTGCCTGGAAATTGATGATATGTTTTTCTCAGACGCGGATGCGTTATAATGAATGGCAATTGATCCTGTGGCATTTTGAGTAAGCGT
>Ga0272440_1004213_pt1 | contig 10416 bp, 6 predicted proteins | sample SSMMMBAug17_FD_192440 | JGI IMG/M metagenome (GOLD analysis project Ga0272440, IMG submission 192440) | Marine sediment archaeal communities from Little Sippewissett salt marsh, Falmouth, MA, United States - SSM-MMB-Aug17 | ecosystem: Environmental > Aquatic > Marine > Wetlands > Sediment ... | reverse complement strand
AAATAAAATAACTTTATGAAAATATATAATATATTTTGATATATGTAGTATTTTAGCCTTGGGCCGAGATCAAGAGTTCTGAACTTGCACGTGAAGGCGATAAACATGCAACCCGTGACGATGAGCGTTGGGCATGAAGAAAGTTAAAAGAATAAACAAGACCATAGTATGGGAGATCTCAGATGAAAATTACTTTAGATGTAACCATCTTTGAAGCAATAAGATATTTATCATATTTAATTAATGCCATAATTTTATTTATTTGGATTAAACAGAAAGCGTTACTAAATTATTACCTTGTCGGACGTTGGGAAGGAAGCCTTATCGATAAAACAGACCCCAACATTATTATTAAGTGTATTATTTATATCAGTTGCCATAAGAATTCATGCAAGGGGTATTTATTTTATGAAACTAAAATTTCAGATGAAATTATTGCAAATGGTGTTGATCGTATAATTCAATATGAAGATTCCGATATTCTTCCCAATGAATGGTATCCTATTTTTGAAAGAGTTTTCCATAAAGAATTACAAAGCAAACAAATCTATGAAAATGCCGCAACATACCAGTTTAAATGTATAATTAAAAAGAGGTGGTTTAAAGATAGGATGGCTACGACTTGTTCATTTGGGTCAGGTAAAGAAGTAACTGGTATTTGGGAAAAACAATAAGCTATATATTATAAAAAATGAATATTTTCTATTTACAATGGCATATAACTAATCAGTGCAATAATCGTTGTATTAATTGCTATCAAAAAAATTATGACTCTTTTCATGATATTAAATTACATGAGGCTGAAGAAATACTGGCTGATTTTAAAGCAACCTGTATTGAACTAGACGCAAAATCAATAATTACTATAACTGGAGGTGATCCTTTACTTCATAACGACTTTTTTAGGATAGTTTCACTTGCTTCAAGTCAATGTGACCACGTTTACATCATGGGAAATCCCGAAATTTTAATCCACAACACGAAATTTGATATTGATTTGATACGGACTCTAGATATTAATGGATGGCAATTATCAATAGATGGTCTTAACAAAACTCATGATTATTTTCGATACAAAGGAAGCTTTGAACGTTCTTTATTGGCAATAGATAAACTAAATGAAATGGGTATTGAAGTATCTATAATGTCAACGATTAACCAGTTTAATTTACATGAAATGCCATCATTATTGGACTTGCTTTATTCAAGGGGTATTTATTCATGGGATTTTTGCAGATATATCCCACAAAATGGTGACTGCGGAATTAATCCAGACAATTATAGAAAATTTCTCAATAATATAATAAATAAACACTCTAAATTTGAAAGAAATGGACATCCTCCATTAAAAAAGGATCCACTACTCAATATTTTTCAAAAAGAACTCCCACATTCAGAAAAACATATTTCTGGATGTGGTCTTGGAAGTGCCTCCTTATGCCTTTTACCAGATAAAACATTAATGGCATGTAGAAAATTTTTTGATAGCATATTGGGAAAATGGACATATGAAACAGGATTCTTGAATCATTTTTTATTTAATCCCAAAATGAATGGATATAGAGATAGAACCTCATATGGGAAATGTTCAACATGTCCGTATTTTTCAATATGTAGAGGATGCAGAGCAGCAGCCTTTCATTCTAATAAAATGATCAATGGTGATGATCCACAATGCTGGATCACACAAAATCAGGAGATAAATTATGAATAAAAAAGATATTATTGAATCCTTAATTCAAAAGGGCTTCTTGCGTAAAAACCGATGTTTTATTTGTACCCAAAACTTATACCAACATAAGCAAAGACCATGCTCGAATATTACCAACAAGGCTAATGCAGCCGACGCAAAAAAACGCACGGCTGGTTAGCAGCCAAAAAAAAATTCTTTTTCGCTTTTGCCGCCTGTGAGCTTAAGCGTTATTCGCTGTAATTTCGTTCATTCAATTTTATGTTGTATTCATCCTTGACCAAAAACGAAAATATGTATTTCAATGTAACATTCTGATGAACATTAATCTTTTGGATATAAAGGCGAAAAATCGTGCAGTCATTGGTAATCTTGGCTAAAATACTTTTTATAGAAGAGTGTTAGTTAGTTATGGTACTCATAGTGCCGTTTTTTGGTTATAGTTATAAAGGATTCTCGAACAAAACCCAAAATAGGTTAAAATAGGTTAAAGCGAATAACCCAGCGCTCCACACGACGCCAAAAGCAAGCGCGTTTTTTGCCAGTTGGCAAATTATTGGTTAAAGAACGTTATCATTTCAAAAGAAATTCCTTTTTCGCTTTTGCCGACTGTGAGCTTAAGCGTTTATTTGCTTAAATTTCATTTTTTCTTTTAATCAAGATAATCAAGATTTTAATCGGCGTTGTTTTTCAATTTTGGGTTGAGACATCGCAAAGAATGTGGCATTATTTATGTCTCTTTAACTTGATTTTTTTTGCATGAATAAAGGGTTGGCAAAAATTCAGACATCCAGACTATGCAAGCGCGTTTTTTAGCAGTTGGCAAATTATTGGTTATAGAATCGTTATCATTTCAAAAGAAATCCTTTTTCGCTTTTGCCGCCTGTGAGCTTATACGTTGTGCTTTAAAATGGGGGCAGATACAGATTCGTGCAATTGCAAACCGACTCTAAAGGGCGAATAGACTGTAAATATGAATCTCAGAAAAATAAAACGGAATCAACATTACATTCCTCAATGCTATTTGAAAAGATTCACCATAGAAGGGCAAAAGTCTCTATTTTGGGTTATTAATAAAAAAACAGGACAGTATTTAAAGACAACTTCTTCTATAAAAAAAATATGTAGTGAGGATTACTACTATTACCAGTTAGACGATAAAGGCAATGTTGATCATATTGGCATTGAGGACCGTCTTTCTGAAACTGAACGAAGTGTGAATCCATTGCTCCAGACCATCTGTGATACCACTGTCGGTAATCGGCCCGATTTGTCAGAAGAAAACCAAGGTGAGTTAGCATTCTTTTTGGCTCTGCTCTTTACCAGAGGACCTTCCTTTAGAGATCCAATTAACAATTTGCATGGTGAATTGTTGACTAAACTGATGTTGGAAATGGACAAAAACAATCTTTTTCCTAAAGCTCCTGATATTTTGCAAAAAATGATTGAAGAAAAGGGAAAAGAGAATGTGATCCATGCTCAGATTCATCCTTTTGTAAGTTTGCAAGCAATGATTGAAGGAGCTAAGTTCTTAGCGCTTTCAATGTTAAAAAAGAAATGGATTTTCTATCGTGCAAAAGACATTGTTTATGTAACTTCTGATAATCCTATTCATTTTTCGTTTAGTTCTAAGTATCGTAATCTTTGTGGATGTCCTGGAGATCCTCTATCTATATTGACAATAACTTTGAGCAAAAATGTCGCACTTGTTATAAGGCCGGAGTCCTTAGAAAAATGTCGTTTTTCGGATCAACTCAATTTAAAGATGTATAGTACATCAAAATCAATAGTGAATCAAATCAATAAAGCCGTTATTTGTTCCGCTGATAAATTTGTTTTTTCTTCTGAAAAAAATGAAGGTATTCGATCCATGGTAGAAAAATTTAGATATAAAAAACAAAAAGTGTATATTGATACACCTAATAAAAAATCATATTCAGTTATCAAAAATCCATACTCGAAATCGTTGAAAGGATAAACCCTGCAGGAATTCTAACTGTAATAATGTAATAATGAATTTAAATGAAACGAAAATTATATGAGCACAACAAAAATAGTAAATAAGTAAGTAAATTATAAATGGTTAAATAGGGGCGGAGCAAGTAAATTTATTTAACCGCTTGATTATATGATATTATTTTTATTAAAAGAACTGTTTTTGCTTCTTAAAACCCCCCATTTTGATATCAAAATGTTGATTCTAAAGCGAGCTAAAGTTACAAGCCTGTTAAATTTTAGATTGTTTTATGTTTGAATAATATGGTGCTCATAGTGAAATTTTTTGGTAAATGTTAAATAGCAAAAATAGCTTTATAAAAGGGTTCCCGGACAAAACTCAAACCGGGCTTTATCGAATCACCACAGGACGCCAAAAGCAATCGCGTTTTCGCGTTTTTTACCAGTTGAAACATTATTGGCTAAAGAACGTTATCATTCCAAAAGAAATTCCTTTTTTGCTTTTGCCGCCTGTGAGCTTAGTCTTATTCGCCTTTAGTTCTATCTTTTAATCAAAATGGTCATCGGCGTTGTTTTTCAATTTGGGGTTGAGACATCTCAAATAATGTGATATTATTAATGTCTTTTTAACTTTTTTAAGAACGTCATCATTCAACAAATGTTCCTTTTGCTTTTGTGGCATGTAATTTTTAACTTTATCTTCAACAAGTATGAGCGAATATAATTTTTCAAAATTAAACGACAAAGAGTTTGAATCTCTCTCGATAGATCTTATTTCTATACTTGAAGGGGCAAGGATAGAAAGGTTTAAGCAGGGTAAAGACTCTGGTGTTGATGGTAGATTTTTCTCACCATCTGGTTCTGAAGTGGTTATACAGTGCAAGCATTGGCTTAAGTCCGGTCTGCCCGCGTTAATGCGAGAACTCAAATCGTCAGAAGCAGACAAAGTGAGAAAGCTGAAACCTGTAAAATATATTTTTATAACTTCATTAGAGCTTTCTCGTCACAATAAAAAGACGATAAAAAACATTTTCTCCCCATACATAAAGTCAGAGTCAGATATCTTTGGAAACGAAGACCTCAATGATCTTCTTTCAAAACACAAGGAAATAGAGGAAAAGCATTACAAACTTTGGCTTTCAAGTGCGAATGTATTGCGTACTATCTTCAATGCAGCTGTTGTTGGACGAAGCACGTTTAAGTTAGAAGAGGTCAACGACTTTTCTGCAAAATATGTAAGAACCAAAGTCCATAATCAGGCATTAGATAAACTCGACAAATTGCGCTCAATAATAATCACGGGAGAACCCGGAATCGGAAAGACAACTCTTGCGGATCATCTATGCTTACATTACGTCATTAAAGGTTATGAACTTTGTTATATAGAGGAGTCTATATCGGAAGCTGAAAACCTGATTACGAAAGATAAAAAACAGATATTTTATTTTGATGACTTTTTAGGGCGCAATTACTTATCGGCCTTGAATAGACATGAAGATTCACATATCATTTACTTTATTAGGCGAATAGGAAAAGCAAAGGGAAAGCGGTTTATACTGACATCAAGAAGCACCATATTAAATCAAGGGAAACGATTGAGTGATCTTTTTAACATAGAAAATATAGATAGAAATGAGTATGAACTAACCATAAGTCAACTATCTGCTTTGGATAAAGCCAAAATACTATATAATCATATTTGGTTTGGTGATCTAAACGAGAAATATGTCGATGAATTGTATATAGACAAACGATACAAGCAAGTCATTTATCATGCCAATTTCAATCCACGGCTTGTGTCATTTGTGACTGACGCTCACAAAATAGCGGATGTTGAGCCAAAAAAATATTGGCAATACATCGAACAAACATTAGAAGACCCTTCAGACATTTGGGGCCACGTTTATGATAATCAGCTAAATGTTCATGGACAATATTTGGCTTGCATCGTCTCATTTAACGGAAGGGAGATTAACGAGGAAAACTTGAAAAATGCCTTTTTGCATATAGCGAATAGGAGTGAAACAAAATTTGGCTATTCTGATTTCGTCGCATCTGCAAAATTAGCGACAGGCGCGGTTATAAACCGGACAATATCCAAAAAGGATAATTCTATTACGTATGATTTATTTAATCCTGCTCTAGGAGATTTTCTGTTGCACAGGTATGCTAAAGATGAGGATGCGATATATCTATTTTTTGAGTCTCTTGATACAGATGAATCGCTAAACAACCTAAACAGTCTTTTTAATGAACATGCCATTGATATAGATGTTGCAAAGAATGTTCTATCTAGATTGTTAGACTATTGCTTAATCTCGGTACACGATGAGAAAACAGTTGACTATACAATCAATGTTATTGATTTGGCGTTAGGCCACATTTTTTTAACCTCAACTCAAAAGAAAAGTGTCATAAATTGGCTTTGTAAATTTGAGCAGGACTCAAGTGAAATATATCAGATTAATGCATTCTTCCAGTCATTAAACAAACTTTTGAACTCAGGAATAGCAGAAGCCAACGATCTGCCATTGTGTGCTTTTGTCAAGTCAATGCTTACTGAAGATCTATATCATGATGACTACGTAAGCATAAGCAAAGTGATTTACTATCTTGATGATATATGTAAAAAATGGTCTCAAAGCAAGCTCCGTGAATTTGTCATCAACTACTGGGTTGAAATGATTGATGAGGACATAGGCAATGAAGACGTTTTAGGTGAGTATCATTATGACGAAGAAGAGGATGAAGCTGAGAAAGCTGTTATCAAGCATATCAATAAACTGCTTGGCGAATATTCAATAACTTTTAACGAAAACGATGTGAGTCAGATCTATAGGGGGTGTGACGTATGGAGCCACATCGAAAACAATAGGGAGAATGCATCCATGCCAGATGATCAAGATGATCATAGAAGTCATGGAAGCACTGATTACACCACAGTCAATGAAGCTACAGCAATAGACAATCTATTTCAAAGAACATAGAAGATAACAGATGAGTTAACTTGACTGCGTCAGGTTATTTCAAACTGTAAAAGTTACTTATAAAATGGTTTATCAACATTAACCCAATCCAGTTGAGTGCGAATAACCCAGCGCTCCACAGGACGTCAAAAGCAATGGCGTTTTTTACCAGTTTGTAAATTATTGGTTGAATAACGTTATCGTTTCAAGAGTTATTCCTTTTTTGCTTTTGCCGCCTGTGAGCTTAGTCGTTATGTGCAAAAATTTTCGGCATATATATAGTTGACTGCAATTGTCGCAATGCATTGAAATGATAGCCGCAGCTGAAGAAATAAAAAAAACTAGCATGCGAGAATAAAATATGCCGCTGTCCAGGCGGTGGTAAATAATATTTCGAATAGGAGAATATAATTTGAACACTTGCTTAAAACTCGCAATAACCAAAATCGGTGACTTATTGTTGCACGATAAAATCACGCAAGATAAAGACGGAAACATCATTCCTGACATTGAGTTGGTGATACCGAATTATCAGCGACCCTATAAATGGACAGCAAAAAATGTAGTTCAACTGCTGGACGACATTATTGATGCCAAAAATGAAAATAAAGAAACCTACCGAGTAGGGACACTAATCCTCCACCAAGATAAAGATAAAAAATATAACATCGTCGATGGGCAACAACGAACTATCACCTTTTCGTTGCTGCTCAATGCTCTTGGTGCTGATTTGCGTTTTTTAGAGCAGCCTCTCGCGGATAATCCACATAATACTCGTAATATACCCAACAACTTCCGTACATTGGAAAGACGTGTAGAAAATTTCAGCGACGACAGGGAAAGAGAAGAACTTCTGGATTACATCAAAAACAACTGCGAACTCATCGTTGTCATTACAAGTGACATATCGGAAGCTTTCCAGTTTTTTGATTCGCAAAATGCTCGTGGCAAAAAGCTTTACCCTCATGATTTGCTGAAAGCTTATCATCTTCGTGAGATGAAAGAGTTGGATGTAGCGGAAACCGAGAAAGTTGTAAAAGGTTGGGAGGATTTAGACCAAAAAGAACTATCTACACTTTTCAGTGATTATCTCTATCGCGTAAAAGAATGGACAAAAGGTAATAAAGCATGGGAACTCACTGAGCATAATATACATAAATTCAAGGGCATCACTCGGCAGGACAACTTCCCTTTCGCTCAATTTTACAAAGGGTCATTTGCTTATGCCGATATGGTCAATCATTCCGCAATGCCTTTTGTTTCAGGCATGCGGAATTTTAATCCGTTTCAACTGGACACGCCAATTGTAGCGGGCAAGCCGTTTTTTGACTATGCAAAACACTACTTTGAAATTCTTAAAGACATTCAGAATAACGACAAGTATGAGGGCTATTTTATCAATGATAACGATATAATAAAAACACTTGACTTGAGAAAATACAAAAATGGTGTTGGAAACCGAATCACGCGCCTGCTGCTTGACACCGCTATTTTGCTCTATGTTGACAGGTTCTGCCCCACCGAACGACCTGCAAAAACAGACTTGAAAATGTTAGACCAATTCGTGGTGTTTGCTTTTGTCTGGGCTTATTCACTCAGAGCGCAGTATTCTAATCTTGGTTGGCTGTCGGCTCAAAACTACATTATGGGTAACGATAAAACGAACTCTTTCAATATATACAAGATCATCACTGAAGCAGATTCTCCGGTTTCACTTTTAAGCACACTTTCTGACAGGGTAAGTCCGTTGCCATTTGGTGACATAAAGGCTAAAAAAGATAATGCGGGTGTAGACGAAAACTATCTCTCCCATTTCGATAAATACAAATTCTTGGAGTGAAGAAAATGAAAACTAAAACTCTGCCACTCAAAGAACAGTCTATCGACGAAATCTATAATGGTGACAAGGCAACCTACGAAGTGCCGATATACCAGAGAAACTTTGCGTGGGAAAAAGATGAGATTTTCGCGCTTATTCAGGATATCTATGATGCGTACATCTCACCGGAAAAGAATATCTATTTTATCGGGACATTGGTGACCTTCCATAAAGGAGATCAAATCTATGAAGTGATTGACGGCCAACAGCGTCTAACCACGATCAATCTTGTATTGGGTGCATTAGGAATTTCTCGCACAAATAAACTGACATATCGGGCGCGCAAAAAATCGAACGACACGATACAAAGTATTTCATGTTTTGATATTGCCGAAAAAGACTATGGAATCGTAAAAGGCTTTGAATATGCCGAGAGCGCCATTAATGAGATAGTTCCGAAAGCCTGCAAAGATGAATTTAATGGATTTAAAGACTATTTTCAAAACAGCGTTCGCCTTATTCACTACCAAGTTCCGAAAGACATTGACTTAAACCAATACTTTGAAATCATGAATTCCAGAGGCGAGCAACTGGAAAAACACGAAATTATTAAGGCACGTCTTATTGAAAACCTGAATGACAAGGACAAAGCAAAGTTCAATCGCCTTTGGGAATTTTGCAGCGAGATGAATGTCTACATACAACAAAAATATCGTGAATCAGCAATTTTCGGAAAGTCTCTTTGTGGTTTTGAGATATCAACCTTTGATAATTTACCGGAGGTGGTTGATAACGTCAATACACTAAAAATCAGTGATCTTATCAAATACAAAGGCGAAGACAAAAAGCAAGGTGAAGAGGACAGAATTGATACGTTCCAGCCGATTATGGACTTTTCAAATTTCTTGCTCATTGTGTTGAAACTCACACGTATTGAAGAGAGTGGTTTTGACCCTACGAGTTTTAATCTCGATGATAAAGAATTGATTCATGAATTTGATAATGTGCAGACTGATGAAGAATTTGTAAAGCGATTTGGTTTCAACTTGATAAGGGCAAAATATCTGCTGGACAACTATATTGTGCATCATTCAAATGAGGATGACACTATTGAGAACAACCCTTGGAAGCTGCAATATTGGCATAAAGACGGCAAAAATGAGTATCTAAAAAATCTTGATGGTGAAAGCGATCATCAGCATAAACTGGTGCAGTTACTTTCGATGTTCGAGGTATCATTTACGGCAAGGCAAAGGAAGAATTACCTCTTCTATTGCTTGCTGTATCTGTTCCGTTCTGATGACAGTGATATTAGCAAATATTACGAATTCGTATCGGGGTTGGCGGATAAATATTTCAAAGCCGTGTATTTGGTGGCTGATAACCTTAATCAAATCAACACGCCGAAACCCGGTAGCTTCGATAAGACTGTCCTGCGTGACAATGCTCCCGATATTACTCCACAACACAAGAATAATTTTTATTTTACTGCAATCTATGGAGATGGCACTGCAAAATCAAAGGGTATTCCGTTGTTCGTTTTCAACTATCTTGACTATAAGCTGTGGGAGAAATATGCCAATGAACTTCGCGGAAAAAGCACAAAAGAAGGCGCTAAAGAACGAACTGAATTTTTTACCTCGCTTGGATGTGGTGATTTTGGACTGAAAAAAGTATTCGATCAGTTTTATTTTTCGAGAACGCGCAGGAGTTTAGAGCATTACTACCCAACAGCCAATGCTAATGGAGAAAATGGTGCGCCGAATGAAGATCAAATAAACTGCCTGGGTAACTATGCCATGATTGGCAGCGAGGCGAATAGTTCAGGTTCTAATTGGAGCCCAAAAACAAAGATTGATCATTACTTAGATGCTTCAGGAAAGATTAAGCAAGTCAGTGTGGCATCAATCAAGTTTATGATCATGATGCAGAAATGCAAAGACAATCAAGGTGTTCGTAAAGCGGGGCATGAATGGAATTTTGAT
>Ga0272440_1004212_pt1 | contig 10417 bp, 9 predicted proteins | sample SSMMMBAug17_FD_192440 | JGI IMG/M metagenome (GOLD analysis project Ga0272440, IMG submission 192440) | Marine sediment archaeal communities from Little Sippewissett salt marsh, Falmouth, MA, United States - SSM-MMB-Aug17 | ecosystem: Environmental > Aquatic > Marine > Wetlands > Sediment ... | reverse complement strand
CCGTTGAAGCTGTTGAGTTCGTTGAGTTTTTACCATAGATGCGACTGTAACCTCCAGTGGCCAGAACTACACTCTTAGCTGCAATATCTTCACGCTTCCCAGAGCGAATATCTAAAAAACTCGCTCCATAGACTACTCCATCTTCATCTTGCAAAAGTTCTAAAAGATGTTTTTCATGCAGCATCTCTATGCCCAAAGCATTACATCTGTCATAGAGTGTATGTAAGATTTTAAGTCCAGTATAGTCTTGTGCATAACACGCCCGTGGTGCAGAAGCCCCACCGAGTTTTCTCTGTGCTATCTTTGCATCAGATGTACGTGAAAAACAGACACCTATGCTATCGAGCCACTCCACTGCTTTTGGAGCCTGTTCGCACATAAAACGTACCATCTTCTCATCTGCTAAACCATGTGCAGACTTGAGTGTATTTTGAATATGTGACTCCACACTATCTTCACCTACATTTCCAAGTGCGGCGTTCATTCCGCCTTGTGCCATACAGGTCTGACTGCGTGTTGGGTACTCTTTGGTTACAACAAGTACATCCGCACCTGCCTCTTTTGCTGCTATGGCGGCCATAAGTCCAGCGCCACCTGCTCCGATGACTAAAACATCTCTACTCATTCAAACTCTCCAGTTTGGCTTTAAATTGTGGCGATTATACCATAAGCGCTAAAACGTAATACCTCGCAATGCGCAGTGTTGCAACAATAACAAAAAATCTAACAAACTCTAACCTAACCACTCCAGCAACAAGTGTTAGCGGATCACCAATGAGTGGAAGCCAAGAGAAAAAAAGAGCAAAGTAGCCGTACTTATGTCCAAGTCTGTAGGCTTTTTTTCCAAAACCACTTGAAAAGAGTCTGCTTTTTGTTTTCTCATAAAAGTAAAAGCCTAGAGCGTAGTTAAAAACAACAGCTAAAACATTGCCAAGTGAAGCAAAAAAGAGTGCATGTAGAAGTGGCATATCGTTTGCAAGAGCAAGTAAAAATGCAGCTTCAGATGAAAAGGGAAGGAGTGTAGCAGCGCCAAAAGCGCTCAAAAAAAGAGCTAACTCTGCCACAAAAACTCTAAAGAGAAGTAGTGATGTTTTCTATGATGGAGGCGATGAGTTTCTCTCTTGCCTCAACTGAAGTCCATGCAATGTGTGGTGTTACGTAAAGGCGACCTTTATTTGTCACAGCAAAGAAAGGGTGATCTTGTTTCATTGGCTCCTGCGTGAGAACATCAAGTCCAAAAGATATGTTTTTCTCATCAATAATACGTGCAACTGCCTCTTCACTGATGATACCACCACGACCAAGATTAAGAATAACTGCACCCTCTTTACAGAGTTGAAGCTGCTCATAATCAAGAAGATTTAGCGTTTTATCATTCAATGGTGCATGAATGGAGATGATGTCACACTCTTTGAGCATCTCCTCTAAAGTTACACTTGCATACTCCTCTTTGCGAGCAACCCCGCTTGTAGAGTAGTAACTCACATGTGCACCAAAGGCTCTTGCCACATTGGCTACACCGCGACCAATTTCGCCAAGTCCGATGATACCCCATTTTTTTCCTTTGACTTCAAAGAAAGGGTGAGAGACATCTGTAAATATAGAACTTCTTGAGTAGCTTCCATCTTTAACACTCTCATCATAATAACGCGAATGCCCAATGAGATAAAAAAGCATAGAGAAAGTATGCTGAATAACAGAGTCAGTAGAGTAACCTGCAACATTTTTTACCTCTATGCCAAGCTGGCGAGCTGCTTCAAGGTCTACGTTGTTCATCCCGGTTGCAGCAATGCAGATGAGCTTAAGATTTGGTGTGTTTTGCATATGCTCTTTTGTTATAACAACTTTGTTAGTAACAATAACATCTGCATCACTGATGCGCTCTTGTGTTTGCGTTGGTGCTGTTGTCTCATACACTGCGACATCACCAAACTTATGAAACTTACTTAAATCCGTATTGCCAAAAGTGAGTGTATCTAAAAGTACTATTTTCATTAAGCATCTTTTACTTTTAAGATAATTTCACGAGCCTTACGTAAGGCACTCTCCACTTTGTCATACACAAGTGCTACAGCTAAACGACGCCCCTTATGCGCCTCTGGTTTTCCAAATACCCTTACGTAAGAGTTCTCACTAAAGAGTGAATCATCTACATCTACGACAGGAGCTACGTTATGCACTTCTGACTTAAATGCCGCAGATGCTCCTTCTCCATAAAATGTAAATCCAAGTGGTAAGCCAAGAACCGCACGAAGGTGGAGTGCAAACTCACTTTGTGACTGTGTTATGAGTGTTACCATTCCAGTGTCGTGCGGACGAGGAGAGACCTCAGAGAAGTAAACCTCATCACCTTTTACAAAAAGCTCAACACCAAAGATACCACGACCACCAAGACCATCTGTAATCTTCTGCGCTATCTCTTGCGCTCTGCTTTTTGCAAGTTCACTCATCTGCATTGGCTGCCAAGAGAAAACATAGTCACCATCGCGCTGCTCATGACCTATAGGCTCACAAAAAACAGTCTCTTTGCCATTACGTGCTGTAAGCATAGTTATCTCATAGTCAAAGTCAACAAAAGCCTCAACTATAAGCTCACTTGCATCTCCACGCGCCTCTTTAGCCATCTCCCATGAAGCTGGAATGTCTGCTTCACTTCTTGCAACTGATTGGCCATGCCCAGATGAGCTCATAACAGGTTTTATAACACATGGAAAACCAAGAGAACGTGCTGCTGCTAACATCCCCTCCTGTGTTGTAACAAACTTGTATGGTCCCGTTTTAAGTCCTAACTCTTCAGCTGCAAACATACGAATGTTTTTTCTGTTCATAGTTTTGTTTACTGCCTCTGCATTTGGAATAACATGAAAACCCTCAGCTTCAGCCTCAAAGAGTGCAGCAATGCTAATAGCTTCAACTTCTGGCAATATGTAGTCAGGTTTTTCACGACGAATAATCTCTAAAATAGCCTCTTTGTCTTGCATGTTTACAACATAAGCACGGTGTGCGACCTGATGTGCCGGAGCGTTTTCGTACTTGTCCACAGCGATAGTCTCTAAGCCTAAGCGTTGTGCCTCTATGACAACCTCTTTACCAAGTTCACCAGAGCCAAGCAACATGATTTTTTTTGCATTTGATTTTAAGGGAGCGGAAAATTGCATCTATAATTCCTTCATTTTTAGTGGAGAAATTATAGCAAAGCGTGACTTAACTTGTATGTATGTTACTACGCTATTTAAAGATAAAAATATCTGTTCAAAAAGTCCTAAGGTCTTGTGAAAATCACAAAAATTGACTTTTTGAATACTTTATGGAACACAGAAATCCATTATATCTGTTAGGTGTTTCAAATGTAAGAGGTTTTAGAAATTTAACGTCCCAATGAGCGAAAGCGAATGGCTTGATCTGCTTGTTATATCTTTCGGCTTCACCATGATTGCAGATATCAGTTTTTGTAACGGATGATGCTCGAAATCGCATATTTGACAAATGGATATTTAAAGCCTTTAAGAAAGAAAACCTGATTCGGCCATTAAGGCAAGAGCAATCCCAAGTACGAGAATACCGCCTATAACAGAAAACACTAATGGAATGCCATAGTACCAGCATACAACAGCGCCAGCCCCAGTGCCTACACCAAAAGCAATTACTAATTTTACCATTGTCCCAATACCGTCCATTAACAGGTGTTTAAGAAACTTAAGCATTCGTTACTCCTTGATTTTTGATTTTAATAGGCTCCTATTGCTTCTAAAGCATAACTATTAATTAACAAATAGTATACAGAAATACAGCTTGGAATGTTGCCAGTAAAATAAACTGTTGCACAACATGTACCATGTGGCGTATGTATTACACGTTAATTAAAGTAGCTTAATTTTTCTGAGCTATTATATCACTACTTAATATTTGAATGAGTGCATCATTAATATAGTAGATTTCTCTTCCAACTTTTTGTGATTGTAGTAGACTCAGAGATTCAAAGGTTTTAAGATACTCTGCTCCTGTTTGACGTTTAGCTAAACCACGTTCTTGCAAAAATTTCACCTTACAGTATGGGTGTTCAAAAATTAATTCGACAAGTTCTTTTGAATAAGCTTTTCCTGCTTTTTCTTTTGCAATTTCTTGAGTCTTTTCCATTAATTCCTGAATAGCTATAATTTTTTCTTGTGTCTGTTTTGCAGTTACTTCAATAGCCCGAAGCATGTATAAGATCCAATTTTCCCAATCATCTTCTTCTGTTACCTTGCGAAGGTTTTCATAATATTGGTTTTTATGTTGAATGATATAGTGACTGAGATAGAGCACTGGTACATCAAGCAGTCCTTTTTCAATCAGGTAGAGAATATTTATAATTCTTCCTGTTCTACCGTTACCATCTGTAAATGGATGAATTGCTTCAAACTGATAATGTATAATTGCCATTTTTACTAAAAGATCGAGATCATCTTCTGCATGAATAAACTCTTCTATATTTGCAAGTTTTTCCCGAATGATATTTTCACCTTCAGGAGGAGTATAGAGTGTTTCATTACCATTAGATATTTTTGTTCCCGTTGTCTTACGTATGCCCGCATCGGTCTGTTTTATAATTTGGAAAATCTCTATAAAAGTATTAATGCTTAACGGTCTTTTAAGCAGTGAGTTAAACCCTTGCCATAGTGCTTCACGATAATGCAATACTTCTTTTGTGTGTGGTGTAGTGTTGGTATCGTCGCTAGCACCTTGATAGAGTTCATCATTTGTGGTCACAATGTTTTCAATTTCAGATGAAAGTCTTGCTTCCTGCAGGACAATACCATTGATCAATAATGCCTGATTGGGAAGTATTTGTGCATACCCTTTAAGCATTCCTAGTGCCTTGTGTGCATTAATACTTTGCTTTAATACTGCCTTTGTTTCAAGCTCGCACCTTGGCGGAAGCTGTGGAAGGTCATTGTATGGTTTTAATCTATCAAAAGACATTTATAAGTCCTAAAAACATCGACACATTATTTTTATATGTCGATAAAGTATTATAATATCGACATATTAGCACAAAGTGTCGATAAACTAAAAAAATATCGACATATTAGTATTATCGTATTGATTTAAAGCACTATAGATTCGTATGTTCAAAAACTCAGGTCTATTTGGAGCAAGTTATCTGTGACTAAAAATGTTCAAAACTCAACCCTGTTTAGAAGAAACTTTTCACTATTAAAAAATCAACTTTTTTAATCAAAATTAGTAATTTTTATAAATTTATTATGTTTAAAATTATTAAAATACAAGTTTCCTTTATTATACTATTTAGGAAATAAATATGGGAGTTATTAATGTTTGAATTTGATTTAGGATTTTTAGGACCATTAATAGTTATATTGGCTGTGTTTGCAAGGCCATATATATTAAAGAAGATGATGCGTGAAGGGACTTTAATAAATATTTCTTACTTTTTAGTTGTTATTCTGATTGGAACACCGTTTTATATGTTACAGGGAAAATATACCCTTACTAGCATGAATGATACTATAGCAAATGAACCAAAATAGATTAAGTGATGAATTTACACCTGTAGAAGTTTCTCTAGATGAGTTATAAACTCTCTTTCTATCCTCAAGCACTCAAAGAATTTAAACAACTTGATAAATCTATTGCTGAACAATTTAAAAAAAAGATTGCACAAAGATTAGAAAATATTACTATCATCATCTTAGCATCTGGGAAAAGAGAAAATAATAAAATTTATAATTTGTTACATGGACGAATTTAAACTCTCTATTTTAGAGAAAAATAAGAGGTACTGGAATATATAAAATTCAAAGATAATTTTAGGAGTATAGAACAGCCCAAAGCTGTCCTAAAAAAAGGGCTAAACTACTGTTTAAGTCCTATAAGTGTCTGTAGAAGTTGGTCAGAGGTGGTAATAGTTTTACCATTTGCTTGGAAACCACGCTGAACAATGATAAGCTGAGTAAGCGCTCTTGAGAGGTCAACGTTAGAAGCCTCTAAAGCAGAAGACTGGATAAATCCACGCCCAGAAGTCGCAGCTGTACCAATAATAGGGTCACCCGAGTTAGCAGTTTGGATGTAAACGTTTCCGCCCTCGCTTGAAAGACCCTCATTGTTTGTGAATTTCGACATTGCAATCTGTGCAAGACCAAATGAGCGACCATTAGAGAATGATCCAACAAGTGTTCCTGACTGGTCAATTCTAATCCCGATTAAATCCCCACCAGTATATCCATCTTGTGAGATCCCTGAAGTTGATGAGAGCGAGTCAAAACTCGTCATACCATCAAAAGTATTTCCTGTACCCAAAGAGAGATTAACTTGCTGGTCAGGTGATGAACCATTGTTACCGCTAAAAGAGATATTTGGCGGGTTATATGTCGCAAGTGAACCATCATTGTTAAAACGGATAGATCCTTTTTTCTCAAAAGTTGGTGCAACAGTATCAATTGTTGCAGGCTCTGGCACTGTAATAGTCATATCCCATGTACTACCCGTAGTAGTGTCAAGTGCTGTTTTTCTAAACTCCATTCTAAGTGTATGTTTTGAACCTAGTGAATCATAAATATCTATAGAGCTTGAGTGTGTTGCCACGTTAAACGCTTGAGAGAAAGCTTTTCCCGTTGTTCCTGCTGCTAGTGTAGCATTAAGTGCTTGCATACCACGAGTAAAAAGCTCATTCTCTGTTGTACCAGGTTGTGTAAAACCTGTAATTTTAAGATCTATATCTTCACCAGGAAGCGAACCTGCATTTGAGAGCTCTAGCTTTCCTTGTTCATTTACAGCCACTTCAGCACCAGATGCCCCATCTGCAATAGCCTGTGCTTCTAGAGCTGCACGTAAATCCGCTATAGTTGTAAACTCTTTATCTGCATTGATTCCAAGTGTTGGACCAGCTGGGTTATATGTATATTTCCATGCTGTAATGTCTGTTGTACCTGCAACTAAACCTGTATTTGCACTACTTACAGCAGCAATACCGATATTGTGTGATGCAGTATCACTACTATTTGTATTGACAAGTTCAACTGTATTACCATTTACTGTTGCAACTATCCCTGTTTGAGAAGTCTTTGAGTTAATTGCAGCTGCTTGAATAGCAGCATTTTGCGAGGCAGTATTCCCTGCTAAAAATGTAAATGCCACTGTTGTTGTTGAACCATCATCAAGAGTAAACGTTACCGACTCTGCCGAATCAGCTCCAAGTCCACCGGCAACTGCTGCAGAGTTTACTTGCGAATTTACAAATGAAGCCCAAATACCTTGTCCACTCTGTAAAGCAAAAGCTTCGCCTACTTCATTAAACATTACACCCATATTACCTGAAGCGATAGGATTTCCATTTGGATCTACTGCAGGCTCAGTCCCTGTAGCACCAGATGGTACAGGATAAGCTGCTGAAAAACTCTCTATAAGCGGTCCAGAGTTTAGGTTAGCTTTAAGAACAACCTCTTGCGTTGGACTTGCTGGAGTTGTAAGTCCTGGTGGAATATTAATGTTTGTAATTGGTGCAGTTGAGTCAACTTTTCCTGTTACAGAATCACGTAACCACCCTTGGGCAACAAAACCATTGTTGTCAACAAAGTTTCCACCTGCATCAAACTTAAAGTCTCCCGCACGAGTGTATTTGTATGTGTTACCACCATCAGGAGAGATAATGAAAAACCCATCCCCTTGAATAGCAACGTCGGTATTTTTATCTGAATTTTGCACTGAACCTTGTGAGAAGATACGTGTCATAGAGCTTACAGAGGAGCCTAAACCAACCTGTACGGGGTTTTTACCTCCAAGTTGTCCCTGTGGTGCTGTAGCAATAGCTTTTGTTTGTGCTAAAAGATCAGAAAAGTTTGCACGTGAATACTTAAATCCGACCGTGTTAACATTTGCAATATTATTCGACTCAACGTCCATTGCAACTTGATGTGACTGCAGACCGGATACACCGGAAAATAGTGACTTTAACATCTTTTATCCTTTAAAATATTTCATAAATGCTTATGAAAATTGAAGTGTTAGATATTTAGCATTTAGTGTGCCAACTTTAGAAAAAAAACCTAAGCATCCATATTCAGGGCTTTTTGCATCATCTGATCAGCCGTTGTAATAGATTTTGAGTTTGCATCAAAACTACGTTGAAGAATTATCAAATCTGTAAGTCCTACACTCATCTCAACATTTGCAGACTCAAGACGAAAGTTTTGTATCTCAGTACCTATGATATTTTGTCCATTGGCATCTGTGTAAAATATTGGATCGCCACTGTTATCACTTGGAGAAAAACGGGTTCCGTTTATCCTCTCTAGAGCCTGTTCGTTTGCAAAATGATAGATTGCAATTTTTCCAACACTACTCTGCTGACCATTACTAAAAGTTGCAATTACTTCAGCATTTTTATTTATGGAGTAACCAAGTAAATCCCCTCCTATAGTCCCATCAGCAACACTTGAGCCAGGAACTACTGGAATGTCAATTGAGACAACTCCATCATATCCACTTCCAAGATCTATGGTTACCGGGGCTCCATTGTTATCAATAGTTGTAAGCGTTGAAGAGAGGAGTGCACCAGCCTCACTAAACTCTACACGACCAGTCTGCGTGTCATAAATTGTCTCCCCATCAAGAGACTGTGTTGTAGCAGTTACATTCCACTGTGTTCCAGGAGGGTTTTGTACAGGGTCTTTACTAAACTCTAAGCGGAGATGATTTTTGTTATTTTGCGGATCGACAACACTTGCTCCAACTGTAACTATTTCAAAGCCCTCTTTCCCTGTTCCAAGATTTGCTAAGAACTTTGCATTTGTGGATGGTTCTGGCGGATAGGTCAAAGATTTTGGAAATCGAAGCTTCTCTTGAGCGTTAATATCTCCTAGAGGAATTGCATCGAGCTTCTCTATTAAAACATCATCTTGGTTAATGTTATTTCCCATAGTTCCTAAAACATGATAACCATCAATTGTTACAAGGTCATCATTAGCATCGAAACTAAATGTTCCATCGCGAGTAAAAACAGGCTCACCCTCTCTTTGCACTCCAAACCAGCCGCTACCCATTATGGCGATATCTGTACTTCTGTCAGAGAGCGCTAAAGATCCCTGCTTTGTTATCATCGATGATGCCTGTATTTGTGTACCTAAGCCAACGGAGTCATTGAGCCCTGAAGCCGATGCAAGCGAGTCTTCAAAGAGTGATGCAAACTCAGTTGTGTACCCACGAAAACCGATAGTACTAACGTTTGCAAGATTGTTAGAGACAACATCTATACCTGCTGCACTATTTTTCATGCCAGATATTCCAGTATAAAATGCTTGTGTCATCATGGCTTACTCCTTAGTAAACTTCTTGAACATTCTCTAGTGGGACATAATTAGACCCGACCTTTACGTAAGTAGATCCACCATCAAAACGTACAGACTCTATAGGATAAGCACCCATTCGAGTAGTCTTAGCATCACCTGCACTATTCGTATAACTTGCTGTTACGTAATAGACACCGCTCTCGGCCTGCGTGCCGCTACTAAGCATACCATCCCAGTCGTACTGATACACACCAGCATCGTTCTCTTCAAGTGCAATAGTACTGACAATATTTCCGTCACCATCAAGAATCTCTACATTACCTGTTTTAATGGAGTCTGGAAAGTAGACCTCAAAACTTGTTGTACTCCCCTCATCATGCCCAATAGCATTACTTCCTAAATCTGCTGTTTTACCTATTGCAGATATAGTTGAGAATTGCTGCGTAGAACCAAGTGCAGCAGCGAGTTCTTCAAGTGCATTGTTTGTATTTTCGGCAGACTCTAAAGTTGCAAGCTGTGATGTTTGTGTCAGAATCTTTTCAGAATCCATAGGCTCTGTTGGATCTTGATTTTGTAACTCTACAAGCAGTAACGTCATAAAGTCATCTTTTCCTAATGCTGTTTTATTCTCTACAGCTGTTGATGCTACTGTTTCCGTATTTGTCGCTGCATTTAATCCAGTTGATGTAATTGCCATAATCTACTCCTTTATCTCTTAAGCGTAGTGAGGAACTACTATTTCAAGAGAGTTTACAATCTCTTCATGTGCCTCTTGTCGCTCAGAATAACTGTACTCTTTGTGAGCACTACGTCTTTGTTCTTGCTGATGGCTACTTTGTTGCTGTGAAGCTGAACCATCTTGCCCTTGTGGGTTGTTACTAAAATTCAGGGTAGCATTATTTATTCCACTGTTTTGCAACTGAACTCTTAAGTCTGCTACATTCATAGCCAAGGTGTTTATAGCTGTATTATTCGCACTAAGGGATATGTGTAGATTTTTTCCCCTTTGTACCACAGTTAAGTCTATCTCCCCAAGTCTTTGTGGATTGAGCTGTAGCTTGAGCCTTGTAAAAGGTGACTTATAATCCTCTATGGCACTTTTCACATCATTTGATAAGTACTTTATCATC
>Ga0272440_1004211_pt1 | contig 10423 bp, 2 predicted proteins | sample SSMMMBAug17_FD_192440 | JGI IMG/M metagenome (GOLD analysis project Ga0272440, IMG submission 192440) | Marine sediment archaeal communities from Little Sippewissett salt marsh, Falmouth, MA, United States - SSM-MMB-Aug17 | ecosystem: Environmental > Aquatic > Marine > Wetlands > Sediment ... | reverse complement strand
CTGATGACCCTGGTACCCTATATAACTATCATTTACTGATAACCATTTTTTATCAATATGGCTTTGATTAAGAAATAACACAAATTGCTCATTCGTAATTTCTGTTGTTTGCATGTAAAAGCCTTTACTTAATGTGACTGAGTGCAAATTTTCCGATAGAGCGCGTTGTTTTTCATTAATTGGGCTTCCCATTTGAAAAGAACCGGAGGGAATATAGGCAAAGAGCATTCCAATTGAATTGGTAATCGAATTTTTTGTAACAGCTGTTTTATCAGTTGATTCTGTTAAAACAGCTTGTTTCGGGTTACTTTTGTCAGGTTTGTTTATTTGAATTTCTGAATGCTTTGAAGTCTGAATATGTGTTGAATCCATTGAGTGATTAAAACCACTTGATTGATTTTTCATATTTTTTGTACGACTGACTTCATTTTTTATCTTTATTTCGTTTTTGGGGACATGTTTAAGCGTATCATTATTTTTCAGGATTTCATTTGCGCTATTAATTGTTTGAATGTCAGTGTTATCTGACATTTTGTTGTTTGTTTGATAATATATATCTTGTTTAACGTTTGTAGATTCTGTTTGAATTGGTAATGAAGTGATATCATCTTGTTTGGAAATATTTTTATTTTTCGAGTATTCACGATGAATGACTTTATTGATAGCATAGAATATAATCAAGAAAAAGATTATTGCAACAATATAGATATACCAATAAGATAGATGTTGTTTTGTTAAAGTATTGTCATCAATTTCATTATACAATTGCAATTTAGATGCTTGTTTTTTGACAACCAGCCAAATACTAACCCCCAGAACTAAAATCAGACTAACAAGAATTAAGATGCTTTGGTGTTGATGATTAACCAATGGATTTTGTAACGTTTCATTTGCAAATGCTACATTTACAAATAAATATTGATTAATGATAGACAGGGAATTTTGACCGAACATGATCAAACATATTCCAACCAGTAAGAAAACTGATTTGATCATTCTTCTATTTTTTTTCATGTCTGTTATCCTAATTGTAATCATAAATAATATTACAAAATTGATAATTGAATATTTGAGAACCAAAATTTATAAAACGTACTTTTATGTGCAACGCTGATTTCAGATAAAAACCAATTATCTCTTAATATAATTACACAAAACATTGTGCGCACATAATATTACATTTTAAAAAGTTTAGTTCTCATTTGATAAGTCAACGTTTTAAACTTAAATACCTGAAATATGAAAAAATACATGAAAATTTGATAATTTATTATTTGCAATTTCGTATGTTATGATATATCATTAATGACTGAATGGTCAAGATAAAATAAATCTGAACTTTTGACAATTCTATTCCATAAAATACCCATAATAAACAGTCTAATAGGTTGATATAACTTCTTAGCTCTTTAACATTTTTTCTTGACATATCAAAAATATCAGATTAAAAATCAATTTTTTTTAGCTTTTATTTATAATAAACATATTTATGTAACTAAATATTACAGCCTTTACCATAAATGCTTCAATAATATTGATCTGTATCAAATAAAAAGATGTTACAGACTTTCTAGGCTTGATATATAATAGTTTTCTATTATTCACATATTTTATGTCTTTTATTTAATGAATTTTTATAAAAAGTATTATATCAATCAATTTTAGAAAATAGGAGATGACCTCATGAAGTGTAAATATTTGATGTTAACATTTATAATTCTTTTCATACATGTTTCATCTGCAATTGCAACCGAGCATGTATATTTCTTAATTGACAAATCCAACTCAATGTGGGCGCATGATCCGAATGATCCAGATAAAAAAACGCTGTTGGATTTCGCAAAAGATCGGGTTTATGAGGCAATACAAAGCAACAAGCCTAAAGACAGCTGGAGAAATATATATATATACATATTTGATTCTGAGTGGAAAGCCTTTAGTAAAGAAATCTTTTCAGTCCAAGAAGCCAGGAATCTTCTGGAACCTGAACAACCAGGCGGGTGGACGACGATCGGGGATCGGCTGGATGATGTTCGGCGGAGAATTCAGAAATCTGGCGTCAAATCAGTTGAAATTCATTTATTGAGTGATATGGAAGAAACCAGGGTTGGCTCTGTGACTAAAGAAGAAGCGATTCAAAGGTTAAATAATTTATTACAATCAAAAGTCAGTCGGATTGGTGTAAAATTAATCGCTTATACCTGGAAAACAGGCCTTCAACAGGGTGATATTGACAGTCCAAATGTAGAATACCGACCATTGAAAAAAACAGCAATTCGTGCAAGTATCAGTTCTGTCGATGAAATCGTTATGGCCTTAGTAGAAAAACAAGGACAATTCGCAGGCGCAAAGCCAGCGCAAACAACACTTATTGGTTATTTTGCCCCTGCATTTCATCACACACATACCAGTCTGACAGTGACTGCTAAAATTCAAGAAATGCCGGATGTAAAATTATTAATTAATGGGCAATTTGAATCAGATATTGGACAGTATGCTGCTACTAATGGAAATATCAAGATAACATTGAATGTTCAAATACAAAATCCAGATATATTTGACAGATATATATCAAGTGCTGGCTTTGTCAACCGCTCATATCAGGCCATATTTACACCCAAACTTAATTCAATACCAGATAGTCTGGAAAGACAATACACGATTGATGCGCCAAACGCCAGAATATGTCCAGTCACGTTTACATCGCAACCTTATATTTATATCAAAAATTATCCCAAAGGCAAATCCATATATCGTTCGAAAATAACTGAAGGCAGCAGCATGAAGGAATTAATTGAACTGGCGTGGAATTTAGGTGCTGTCGGTGAAACTTTGGAATGGACGACACCCAAATTTGGAAATATGTTTGGTTACATGACACTTCCCAATGGTCAGGAATTGAGACATTTTCAGTTAGATCATCGATTATCGCGTACAGTTGTCTTTAATATGGATCAAGTTCATGAACTTAGGGATGGCGGGTTCTTGACATTTAGTATTCGAGGCAAAAATATATCCCGAAAAGTGCCTGTCAAGATTGAGGCAAAACCATTGAAACTCTATATCAAAAACAATATTTCTTCTGAAAGTTTTTTTGAAAACTCACAAAGAACTGTTACGCCCGGTGTAATCATAGAACCAAATAGTTTTAATATGCCCCATCCCATTGATCTTAGTTTGCAACTCTCTGAGTGTAGGGGTACAGCATGTGATGGTTTATCTATTAATCTTTTTGAACAGACAAATCCCAATCTAAGGATAAAAAAAGAATCACCGCAAGTGTTACGAATTGATTCTCCACTATGGTTTGATGCATCTGTTCAAACAAAATCAAGCGGAGATGCTCAGTTCAATCTAATCGCCAAATCAAGTAAGCAGGTGCTTAGTTATAACAAAAAGCCTTACAAGAGTAAGTCATACCCAATCAAGTTAACAGTGAATCCAAAGGAAGTCATAACAGTTTCGTTTCAACCGCTTCAAAACTTATCTTTTTTCGTGGTTGAAAAGGATGGTCGCTTTACTTCAATCAAAGAACAAAGTTTGAGTATTAATGGTTCAATCAGTCCTGAAGTTATGAATCAAAACAAAAAGCTCTTTTTGCATGCCAATATTGAAGAATATCCAAATATTTCAGTGCATTTAAATAAACAATCCAAACTGGACTGTACACAATATATAATAAATAATGAATTAAACATTTCCAGATTGATGGTGTCAATTATCGGGCATGAATTTCTGGATTTAATTCGCAATAACACATCTAAATTCACTGGCAATCCGTTTCATCTCGTATTAAAACCTGAAATAGAACCCAAACCAAGCATGAAGGAACTGAGTCAATACGAATATCAAATCAAGGATAAAGATGTTAAAACTAGCTTTACATTACATTGCAAACCATCAATTAATGTCAGTCCACAGCAAATGAAAGACAAGTGCTTTGTGGATCAAGATATTGTATTTCCATTTAAAATGAAATGGAATTTGTGCATGGTTGGCAAAACTATTTATTGGCGGTTACCTGATGCAAATATGTACGATAAAGGCTGTGTGACTTATGAAAGCACTAATAAATGCATCAATGATTATCGTCTCGATCGCAGTTTTGAAACCCATTTTAACCTGAAATTTTATGGAATAAAGGAGTCATTTACAAATCAATTTCTGTCAATACAGGTGAAAAAAAATAAAAATGCCTTTGAATATAATATCCCCATTGATATCATTGCTGATCGCCCGCATATAATAATCAAGACTGAAACAGACATCAATCAGATATTGCAGACAGATCCTATCGAAATACATAATGCGCTTGCCCTTAAAAGCAATTTCAATCACAAACAATATCCTGTTAGGATTTCAATATATGGATGTGAAGGCCGTCTATGTGATGATTTGCAGTTTTCACTGGATGATGAAGTTACTAATGAAAGTATGGTATCTTTAGCTAAACGATCCAGGCAAATGAACATAAAAAATGATAGACGATTGAAATATAAACTTCAAACAAAACGCGCTGGGAAAGCACTTATTGGCATTGAATTTTCATCCAATGACAATATTTTTTATGATAAACAGAAGTATAAAAATCAAGTCAAAAAGGATATTGCATTGAATATAGTCATTCCGAGGCTGGAATGGAAAGCAACGCTTAAAAGGAAAAATGTTCGTTTGGGTACCAGTGCAAATCCAATCCCTTTTCGTACTTATGGTAAACCACAGTCAACCAATGATGATGCAATAGAAGTGTCGGCAAAATTTAATGCAGAGCTGTTTCAGGGCGATGCGATCAATTTGAAAATTCAAGTGATATCTGAAGAGAACCCGCCACTGGTAAAAACTGTATATTTTAATGCAACCAAAAAGGATACATGTACTGTTGAACAGTTTATAAACAATCCTCATTTTTCTTTTAGTGTTGATACTGATCAAAAAAAGTTTTTAAGAGCAAATACTGGAAAGGGAAGGTTTATAATTATGTTTATGCCTGAAAAATACAATGTAAACAATACGATAAATATTTACTATAAAATAAAATTGGAATATTGATTTTATTATAAATAATAAAGTGTTGTCTAATAATTATCTCAAAACAACAGATAGAAAATGTTACAATATTACTTTTGTATATATTCAATCATCACCTTACTTTTTTCACCGATGGCTTATGCAAATGAACTTCATATTTTTTTAGATATTTCTAATTCAATGAATGCAAAACATGAAACTGAAGATAAATCCGTGTTTGAGTTATCAGTGAGCAATATAAAAGCATTAATTGAAGATTATTTAAACAGTTCCCCGCGCCCGCAGATTACATGCCATATTTTTAACGCATTAATTGAAGAAGAAATTGTTGTCGATTCCATTCATGACATTGACAGTATCGTTAAAAAGAAACCAACCAAAAAAACAAATCTACTTGGAATAATTCAAAAGCTTCAAAGCATTGTCGAAGACTCTAAAAACAAGAACGACTTATATTATATATTTTCAGATTTAAAAGAAACTATTAATGAACCTGATATCATTAAACGATCATTTAAAAAATTGCATAGCTCTTTAAAAGATAATCAAGCAATCCTTCATTGTTATGATGTCAGTAACAGTGGTGATGACTGGATCAGATATCTTGACGAGAATATCGTGAAGACATATCCTTTAACAAACAAAAAGTTATGTGTCCATATTAACGATTTTACGCCATTGTTGTTTTATTACGATCAAGATATTTGTTATTCATCAACAGTGAATATATCGGGTTATTTTCCAGAGGAGAATATTGCAAATCACAAATTCAAAGTTTCAGCCAAATTGGAACGTTTTCCTGATTCAAAAATAACAATTGACCATGCAGATCTTACAGATTTTATGGATGATAAAGGAGGTCATTTTAATGGAGAATTAGGAATAACGATAGACAAAAATATACTGAAAAAAATAAAAAATATCCCTGATCTTGATAAAAAAAAATATCATATGAATTTTTCATTTGTTGCGAAATCAAGAAATGCCCAAAAGCCATCTTTGAATATACAACCAGAAAAAAAAACCGTTGATGTGACATTCACAGTTCTTCCTGATTTTAGGATAACAGGCGATCAGAATAAGGAAATAACAATTATCTCTCTTACCGATGTTAAATATAACCAAATCCAAACAATACCTTTTCAAATTAAATGGAATCATGCCGCACACAACAAAACACTTAAAATTGTGATTGTCAATGAAGACAGTGAACAAACAGGAAGAAATGAGAAATCACAAACAGGGCGTAATGAGAATGCACAAATAAGAATTCGCTTTAAAAATGATACCAAAGCCCTTCTTCTTAACGACCAACAAAGATTTGCTGAAAACGCTTTCAGGGTACATATTAAAGAAGAATTTTTTGAAACAATGGCATTTCAGGTGCTTTTTAAATCATCCAGACAAATTCCAAAAGAAATAAAACAACCTTTTATCATTCAACTAAATTGGTTGGAGAATATTCAAAAAATCTTTTATACTATATCTGAAAACAAACTCATTCTTCCATGCAATTTTGAAGTTAATAAAAAAAACTTTGTTTCTTTAATTCCCAATGATCTTCTGCGAACATCAAAATGTACTATTTCGTATGTAATTGAACCACCAGATGATCTTTATTTGCAATTATATCATTCAAATAGTCCGAAAATAAAATACAATCCTGATAAAGAATATAAAAGTAACTATTTTTCCATACCCATTTTTAACGAACAAGTTAATATTGGTATCAAACTATGTTCAACCATTTCAAAATCATATAAAGTAACATGGGAAATCCGGTCAAATAACCAAATTATGGTAATCAACAATGATCATAAGTCGTTATCACAAGAGATTAAATTCAAACAGTCAGAACTTAAATATATACTCAACAATTCAAATAAAGGAAAAGAAAATGAGCTGGCAGAAATTGTGCTTAAAACAAAAGGAGAAAATATTTCTACATCTGGATTAAAACTAAATTATAAAATAGATCCTTTCATTGATTTAATCAAAGAATCCATTAGTTTTAGCATTGAAAATATGACTGGTAAGCAACAATCAAACAAAAATTTTATAGAGGAAGTCCTGTTTGAAGAGTCGAGAAACAAATCAATTGCGGCAGAACAGCTCAATAAGAATTGCAATATATATTTTGGTATAAAAATTGATTCTTTAAACTGGCGTGATCGATACATAAAAACGATTACGCAAACAGGAAAAATAAAGGTAATTCCTGATAATGACAATATTCAACCAGCAGTGATTAAATACTCTATCACAAAAATACCTTCCATTTCTCCCAGCATTATAATTCTTGGATTTTCAATTGTCATGCTGATTATCTTCGGATTCACATATTTTGTTCTGAAGAGAAAAGAAAAACATGATTGGTATGAGGTTAGCAATGAAGCGACTTTTTCCTAATATAGTTTTAAAACTAATTTTGTTTATTTTGTTTTTTTTCTTTTCACTTAATTCATTAAATTTCGCTAATAATTTAAACGTATATCGATATGAGCTGTTTTTTAAGGATGGTAACCTGCCTTATGATAACAACAGAAATAGTTTCATTAGTAAGGATTGGTTTCCAATAAATCATAATAGAAAGTTAAGATGCTTTTCATTTGGAAAAAGTAGAAAAACATTACGAACCGAACCATTTATGATAAATAATATGGTTGTCCAGATTGAAAGTGTTGACCTTAAGCAAATTGATGAAAAAGAGCTCATTCCAGTACAGTTGATAAAAGAAGAGAATACCAAAAGTTCAAAAGTTTGTGCTGTTGAGTTTCTATACGATGATTCCAACTCTCATTTAATCATTACCCTCTCCAATCCCACATATTCACCACTCACAATTCCAATTTCAAATCAGTTAAGTGAATTTGAAAAAATATATAACGTCACGCCAGGACAGATTGATCTTAATACGAATCATTATCTGTCAAATATAATTTTTTTGGAATTAGACAATGTTACTCTCAGCGACATGATAATGATATCATATCCTTCGCCATGGGTTCGTAAATATATTCACCTAAAAGATGATATTAATGGTAAAATGTTTTCAAAAAATACAACTTTAGATATCAGTCAGAAAAAATTTGAAATCATTAATACTTGTTGCAGACATTCGACAAGACAAAAAAAAGAGAAAAATTGTTTTTTATTAAAAACTGATAATTTGCAAGGCAATAGCTTTTCAGGCATTATTAACTTTTCTCAAATCTTTCCAGATTTAAAATGTCCTTCAATGAAAAATTTGAAAAAAGGAGTTTGCAGAAATATTACACTTAACGCAAGAGAAGTAGTTCGAAAGGATAAAATTGAAAAAATTTTATTTAGCAAACATCCTCCTAATTTACTCTTTTTTATACCTGGATGCTTTGATTTTAAAGAAAAAGAAACTATAAATAAATGTATAAATGCATTATCCCATCTACAGTTTGATCTCGAAAAATATAATGCAGCTGGATTCTATTACTTTTTAACAAAAGATAACATTATTGCTACATATGATATTGATGATCATGAAAAAATTGATCATTTTTCCTGGAAGTTAATTGAGGATATTTTTTCCAGCAAGAGAAATATTAAACAAGAATTCATGATTAAACAATTAAGTTCAAAGTCATTAAAAAATAAAAACTATGATACAAAAAAGACTTTCATAAATCATCTTAATGCTTTCTTAAATGACTATCTTTATCAAAATTTAAAAAATCTCCCCCAAAATCAAGTGAAAATTGATGGTAATCTTCATTTCATTTTTTTACTACCAAACCGCTTTTCATCCCATAAAGTGGAGAATGCCTATGAATATAATGATCTTCTTAGGTTATGCATGTATCGAAATTCTTTTTTATATTTTCATTTTGTATTTTGTTCATTGGAGGAAGACAGCTTGCAAAAGTCAGTTCAATCTATTTGCAATATTTTAAATCAGAAGAACAATAAGAATGATTTTCTAAACAAATCTGTTTATTTTTATAACATTGACAAAAACAGGAAACACAAGCCCATTAACAATGCTAATAATGATTTGATAGATATCAGCAATACATTGCGAGCCTATCGCAATAATAATACAAATACGAGGTTACTATTGAAAAACGACCAGGTCTTATCCATTCCCAGTATATTTGATTGGGATATTATATCACATTCATTGCAAGTTAGATCAACAAACAATTATTTCATTAATACATCCAAAAAGACGCTTCAAATTCCTATAAACGTTAGATTTTTAGAGGAAACTATAGATAATAATATTATCATATTACCTCGAAATTTATTTAAAGTTTCCATAGTTCCACGAAGCGATATCATAGATGACCTAAAGCTCTTTGTTTCAAATAGTATATCTCTAACAATTAATATAAAGCAAAAACTGCTTACAAATGAAGCCCAACGCATTGACTTGATAAAGTATAAGGACATCGAGCTTGAGCCTGTTAAGTACTATCAAAAAAGAGTTTTTATAATAATTTTTATTGTGTTGATAATACTTCTAATTCTTTTGTATATCTATTCTTTTATTTACACACCAGAGTTATTTATACTTGACAAAACAAATTCAAAGATACCTGAAACCATTACAATACCATTAAATAAAGAAATTGAACTACATAATAAAACAATAGTTGTTAAACGTCTAATAATTTTGTTTCCACGAACCCAAATACTACAGATTAAAATAAATCAAAGTGACAAGTTTTATCCTTTATGGCACATATCCGAGGAAAATTCAAATATGCGTGGTTTTGTATGCAACCTGTCTGAAATAGAAGAATTCGTTCGTTCAAACGAGAAGGAAAGTGAAAACGAAATAATTAAATCTAAAGCAATAGACTTATATGTAAAAAATTGGGTCAGGAATAAAAAGGAGTCCGCAAAGATCATTGAAGATTCTCACACATCAGAATCATTTGATGATGCATCTGTTATGCCTGATGATTCCAGAAAGATTCCTCTATCAAGCTCAACGCCAACAAACAATTCACACACCAGTATTAGTATTATATTTAATATAATGAGGAGTTGTTTTCTCTGGCCCTTTCAAAAATTTTTTCCACCATCAATTAACCTCTATAGTTTTCTAGGAAACTGTCATAGCAGATTATTGTTTGGAGGATTCATCATATTCTTTTCATTATTGTTTCAGTATTTTTTAGTATCTTTTGAAATAAGAGATAGTCATTATTATGTGTGGTTTATGGCTTTGATAATTTGTTTTTTTGGTTGGGACTTTCCGCTTTTTCTTTGTTATATACTAAAATATAAAATAGAAAACTTAAAAAATATTGAGTTGACACTTCGCTATTATGGAGAGATCATTGTAGTAGGCTCTATTGGAATAATTGCCTATTTTTTTACAGAGTGTTTAAAAGTATTGATTACCATTTTTTGT
>Ga0272440_1004210_pt1 | contig 10423 bp, 10 predicted proteins | sample SSMMMBAug17_FD_192440 | JGI IMG/M metagenome (GOLD analysis project Ga0272440, IMG submission 192440) | Marine sediment archaeal communities from Little Sippewissett salt marsh, Falmouth, MA, United States - SSM-MMB-Aug17 | ecosystem: Environmental > Aquatic > Marine > Wetlands > Sediment ... | reverse complement strand
ATTATTGGTATTTTTCTTTTTGAGGTAATTGTACTGTAGAGACGTAGCATGCTACGTCTCTACACGACCTTATTTTTTTGTACGATCATGAAAAATGAGCATGATATATTCCTTAGTATAATTTCAAGAATAGCAACCATTACAAATCAATCAAATCGATATTCCATTAATATGCCCGGATACTCAGGCGTATAAGCAGGTAATCGCTTGATTTTCTTAAATTCATTTTTTCGATAAAAGTTATTCACATATTGTTGCTTTGAAACCAGATTTACTTTTTGGATATGGGGATACTTTTTCTTTGTTCTGATTTTAAGTTCATTCAAAAGCAACGAGCCAACGCCCATTTTCTGACATAGTTTATCTACACCAATAAAAATAACAAATAATATGATACCATTTGGGTTATGAAACTTTGAGAACCGGCTGATATCCTGATATTTTGAAAACGATTGTTCATTCCAGATACAGGATTCAATATATCCAATTAATTGAGAATCTCTGTTGGCAATAAGAAAACCATCAGGAAACATTTCCAAACGATTTTTCAATGTTTGTCTATTTGCCGGATAATGGCTTTCAATAGATTTCTCAATGCGATGAATGTCAGAGAGGTCATCATGTGTTGCAGCACAGATATCAAGATCCATCAAAGCAGTCCTTTGGTGCTTGGAATGCCTGATTGACATAACTGAACACTTTCGCTCAATGCTCTTCCCAGTCCTTTAAACAGAGATTCTGCCTTGTGATGATCATTTTGACCATACAAAACGTCCTGATGAAGTGTAAGTTTAGCATTGATAGCCAATGAATAAAAAAAGTGGGGAATCATCTCAGTAGGACATGAGCCAATTGTTGGGGTTTCAAAATGCGCATTGAATACATGATATGGACGACCCGATACATCAATAACTGTTCGGCTGAGACACTCATCCATTGGTAAATAACAACATGCATATCGGGTAATATTTTTTCGATCACCCAGCGCTTTATCCAGGCCTTGTCCAAGAACAATGGCGATATCTTCGATACTGTGATGCGGGCAGACATCAAGATCTCCCTCACATTGAAGGTCCAGATCAAAGTGCCCATGAAAAGTAAATAATTCTAACATATGATTAAAAAAACCAATGCCAGTCTGAATATTCCTTTTGCCAGAACCATCAATACAAAGGTTTACATTGATAATTGTTTCGCCTGTTTTACGTGTTTGTTTAATTTGTCTCATATGCTTTCCAATCGAACATTAATTGCCGCTGCATGGGCATATAATTCCTCAAGCCCTGCAAAATGAGCTATATCTTTACCCTGTGCGATCAATCGCTCTCGGGTGTATTCAATATAGGAAGAATGTTTCTGAAAGTCTTGTGTTCCCAGGGGAGAGGCATATCTTGCAGCCCCATTTGTGGGAAGTGTATGATTGGGGCCTGCATAATAATCCCCTGCAGGTTCTGATGACCATTGCCCAACAAAAATTGCACCCGCATTTCTGATTTTAGATAAAATACGTGTATCCCTGACAAGCAGTTCAAAATGCTCTGGCGCAATCGTATTGACCAGCTCAACCCCTTGATCCAGATTATCCACCAGAATGATATGGCCATTATTTTGAATTGATTGCATCATGATTTCATTTCTGGGGAGTTGTGGAATTAAGGATTCCAATCTTTTGGCAACTTTTTGAGCAGTATTTTCAGATACAGTAATCAGTGTGCATCGCGCATCAGGATCATGTTCTGCCTGGGATAGTAAATCACGCACAATAAATTCAATGGGAATATCGGTATCATCATGAAGAATCAATATTTCACTGGGGCCTGCAATACTATCAATGCCAACAATACCAAATACCTGACGTTTGGCTTCAGCCACGTAAGCATTACCAGGCCCGGTAATTTTATGGACCGGTGCAATGGATTCAGTGCCATACGCTAATGCTGCAATGCCATGCGCTCCGCCAACAGCGTATATTTCATCCAATTCGAGCAATGCAGCAGTTGCAAGTATCAATGGATGAGGCAAACCTGAAGGGCCAGGAGGTGATATGACTCCAATTGATGGTACCCCCGCAATTTTTGCAGGAACAGCGTTCATAATCAATGTTGATGGATACACTGCCCGCCCCCCTGGAATATATATACCTACGCGATCTATTGCTGAAAAACGTTGCCCCAATTGGGTGCCATCATCAAAAACTTCTTTCCATGATTTTTGACGTTGTTTCTCATGAAAAGCTTGAACGTTTTTTATGGCTTGTTTGAAAATATTTTGTGTGTCATTGTCCAATTCCTGAATCGCTTTGGCTACAGCAGTTTTTGGAACACGCAGTGATGTCAGTTCAATATTGTCAAACTTTTTTGTAAAATCAAACAATGCCTGATCCTTTTTTTCAACAACTGAATCTATGATTTCTGTCACCTGTTTTTGAATCTGACGATCACGCAAATGGAATCGGGTGTAATTTTGATCAAATGTTTTTTTATCGATTATTGGAATCATCAACAAAAGTCTCCTTGCTAAAAAGGGATTTTATAGGAACCATTGGCATATATGTAATCATCATAGGTTTCCATGCGGTTTATTTGATTTTGTTCGATAGCACAACGAATCTTTAAAGAACAGTATTTAGTACAAAAATCATCAGCAGGGTTAAACATGCCAAGACAATCTACTGTGTTTACTGATAAATTATCTGAAAGGACAAAATTTTTTTTCATGAATTTCTCTTTTCTATCTGTTGAATAAAACGTACAAGGTAATTTTCAAAGACAACGAAGCAAATCCTGATGAATCAATCCATTTGTTGCAACAATTTCAGGCATCTCATAGTGATAGGGTTCATTTGAAAAATTGGTAATGCAAGCACCCGCTTCCTGTGCAATGAGCATTCCTGCGGCAGTGTCCCAGGGTTTTAGGTTCTGCTCCCAAAATCCTTCAAATCGGCCTGAAGCGACAAAGCAAAGATCTAGCGATGCTGCTCCCAGACGTCTGACAGCCTGTGCCGATTGCAAGCAAGTTGAAAAACGTGTTATCAAGGGATCAATGATCTCTAGCAAATTATAAGGAAACCCTGTTACCAAAACACTTTCAGACATTGTTTTTGTCTGTGATACCTTTATCGCCTGTCTATTATAAACAGCCCCTTGCCCCTTAATCGCTGTAAACAAGTCCTGTGACACAGGATTGAAAACAACCCCGACAACCGGTTGTCTATTGATAACAAAAGCAATTGAAACAGCAAATATGGGAATTTGATGTGCGTAGTTGGTTGTGCCATCCAGGGGATCAATGATCCATTCATAAGGTGTTTGCGTGGTTCGGATACCTGATTCCTCAGCAATGATACCATGATCTGGATATTGACTTTGAATAATTTTTTTGACTGCATTTTCTGATGACAGATCTGCTTCAGTAACCAGATCAATAGCACCTTTTTTTTCAACATGCTTTAACTGACCATAGAAGCTGTTCAGAATCAAACCAGATTGATGTGCAGATGCAATCGCAACCTGATATATTTCATTTAAATTCATGGATATATCTCTAATTCGCGATTTATTGAAAAAATGGATTCGTTCTTTTTTCCTCACCAATCGTTGTTTCTGGGCCATGCCCGGTATAAACGATTGTTTTATCATCAAGTGCAAATAGTTTATTCCTCACAGAGGCAATCAGTTGATCGTAACTTCCGCCAGGAAAATCAGTTCTACCAATAGATCCAGCAAACAACGTATCGCCCACAAATACAACACCGGGCGCATAAAAAGCAACGCCGCCCGGACTATGACCTGGCGTGTGCAAAACTGTTAGCTCTAAATTTCCAAATTTAATGATATCGCCATCCTTAAGTGTCTCATCTGCCTTTGGCGAATTGTTCACACGCATGCCAAAAGCGGCTGCACTGGTTGATACATGTTCTAACATGGGAGCATCATCAATGTGAATACATATCGGCGCGCTTGTAGCATCTTTCAATCGTTGATTTCCACCCACATGGTCAAAATGACCATGTGTATTTAAAATTTTGGAAACAGTCAGTTGGTCTTCAGAAAGCGCAACCAAAATGCGATCAACATCGTCCCCGGGATCAATCACAACCGCTTTTTTTGTTTCTTTACATCCAACAATAATACAATTAGCCATAAGGGGGCCAACACCCATTTGTTTAATAATCACGTTAACACTCTCCTTTGTGCTTCCTGGATAATTTCCATAAGCTTTGTTATTTTTGGTTTGGCTTGTGGCTGTTCCAAAGCCTTTAATTGGTCACTGGTCAGATTATTTTGTAAAAATGAAATCACATCAAAACGTTCCCACCAGCATTGTATAATACTGCTGCACGGCTTCCCCTGTTCGGCGTGTATTCGACAATATTCAAAATTGATATCCGAGCCAAGACGCCGGCAGCGTTGTGTTAATTTATCATGTTGATTAATCATAGTTGACAAAGCTTTTTCCCTTAGGAACGTTTGAAATATAAGTTCCTCATTTCAAAAATGTTGATTTTTCCAATTCAGGATGACAATCAGTGCCTAACAAGGACATAACACATCACGCGTTTGGAAGAACCAAAGTTTGACAATCATAGTTATATTTTCTATTTCGGTCAAGAATTTTTTTGATAAACAAGGGATTGGCAGATTAAACAAGGAATGCGCTAACTATATTGTCCCCAATCAGACAATTCCGACATGCCTGACTTGTCTGACATGTCGGAAAATCAAACACTTTTGGGGGAAAAACTGTTATAGAATTAAAATATGTTCCATGAAATCAATTTACGTTCGATATAATCCATCAATAAATCAAAAGAAACAGTCACATTCATGCTTGCAATATAGGTATTGAAACTTGTTTCGTAATCTTGTCCAGCAAATGGGCTGTATATGGGATTATTGCCAGTACTGTTCAGATTTGAACTGAAATTGTTTGGTACGAAATAATCATCATAGGTGATATAACCCAGGGCCAGATCAATATCCAATCCTTGCATCCAGTGAATACCCAGTCCTGCGCCATACATGTCAACATCAGGCAATGAGAATAAATCAAACAAATGATCTTTGGCACAGGTTTGACGATCCTCATATCCCATCCGCAAAGCCAACCAGTCGAGTACCTGGTATTCCAGGCCAATGCTATAATGCCATGGGCTTTCAAACTCCTTGGGATAAATTAGTAGACTTGCGGGTTCTGAATAATAATTCAAAATTTTTGCCAGTAATAACACTTGAACGTCTTGATCAAATTTCATGGTATAAGCCTTTGTCGTTTTCCAATCTGTCCAATGCGCATCAACGAGAACTTTCAGACGTTTAAATGGTTTTACCATAACGCCCAATTGAACCCGCTGTGGAAACTTAAAATCAACCATTTCAATGCGGCCATATTCTGTTCGTTTATTGATATGCGATGCATCCCATCTGATTGTTGACTGTTCATATTTTAACCAATCCAATAATTTAACGACTGTATCTGTATAGTTAAATTTATATTTTCCATGTAAATCAACCTCAATTGGACTTTGATACACAGCTCCCAGGCTTAACCAATTATAAGGACTGTAAAGAATGCCTGCATTAAATGATGGTGTAATTTCATCACGAACATCAAACTCCATATCAGCAACTTTATCAAAAATATTTATTGGAACATTAAAAGGCGGGTTAATACTCGCCTGATTATTTTTTAATAGTTGAACCAGGGCAGGAGAGCGAACATCTGTTAACGCGCCCATTGCAGTTTGTCCAAAACCAAAGGACATGCCGATTGATAACTGATCATTCCATTGATAACTGAAAGAAGGGGATGCATACATCAGGTGTTGAAGATAAACCTCCTCACCTTGAAATCGTTCAGGTTCTTCGTGGCTATGCTCAAAGCCACCAGCAAATGGTGCATATATCGCATTCGCAAAAGTCCATTTTGAACAGACTTTTCGATAAGACATGCCAAAAGGAACAGGCGCAGCCAGAACAGGCAGATTTATTGCTCCAGCAAAAGGCAAATATATTCGACCATTGCGAACAGAGCCTTTTGTATAAGAAACAAAATCATTTTTTGGATCAAAACTTTTGTTATACTCAAGATCGGGCTTGAATTTATATGTTCTCTCCAATCGAACCAATGCAAACCCCTGTCCCAGTGTAATACCATCATCCAGTTTCGACAAACCTGCTGGATTGTAATGGATTGCCATATGTCCGGGCGGATCCGCAGTAACTGAATTTCCCAAAGAAATGGCTTTGGTATGTACCAGTATTTGTTCCATAAAACTGGCGTTTGCTGGATTGATCATAAGGCATCCAATAAACAAGGCTGCCAGACACGAAGTCATAAAAGTTTTCATTCTAAACTCCTTAACTTTATATATGTTATTTGGTGACTCATTATTAGTATATCATAGAATATATAAAGTTCAACTGAATTGATTAACAAGGTGCATTATTTCAAATCCATTCTATCGTATATATGATGAAGGCAGTTTTGCGCGTTTTCGAAATCATAGGAAAGTATTAATGATTCAAGATGCTTACTTTCTTTTTCCAAAAAATCTGGAATTTGTGAAACCAATTCATTATAAGCGTCAATAGCAGTTGTTCGTCCATTTTCCAAAAGAGTATCAAGGTGTTGTAAGGCTTCTTTTAACGCATTTGCATCTTTTATATTTGTTGATGACTTGTTACTTTTGTCGGTCTGTTTTAACCATCCAGAATTTTGTTTGATTCCATGAATCAGTCTGCCAAGTGTTTGAACCAGATTGGTAAAAGATGTATGGATATCCACTTCAATATTATGCTTGATCGCCTGTTCTAACAAAAATGCATTTTTTTGTAGATTCTCAGCGCCAATATTTCCTCCCAAGCCCTTAAGCGTGTGTGCTATCACTTTTAGTTCATCACGTTGGCCATTCTTTTTTATATTTTCCAGATGATGTATGACATCTTGATATTCATTAAAAAACTCCAACAACATTTTTTTAAATAAAATCTCATTGCCTGCGGCACGTTTTAATCCGATTTTCATATTTATTTCAGGGATTTGATATTTTATGGCATCCAGAGAATTTTGTTCATAACTCAAACAATTGGTTTGTACTTGTGAGATCTTATCCGAATGAATCCATTGAGACAAAATTTCCAAACATGTTTCAGGATCAATGGGCTTTGGCATAAAATCGACCATACCAGAACGTAAACATTTTTCTCGGGAGTGAACAGATGTATGCGCAGTAATTGCAATAATTGGAATTTCTGGTTTTTGAAAATTCTCAACAAGTTTTCTGATCGCCACACTTGCAGAAAAACCATCCAGAACAGGCATCTGAATATCCATTAAAATGAGATCATATAAATGGCTGTTATTTTCCAGGGCCTGTTGAATATTTTCAACTGCTGCCTGACCATTTTGCACGATTTCAACTTGAATTCCAGATTGTGTCAGGATATTTTTCATCAATTGCTGGTTCACTTCATTGTCTTCCGCTAACAAGATACTTGTATTTTTAAATTTAAAATGTTTAGGCCCAGTTTGTGGTTCTTCTTTTGGATTTTTTGGGAATATTTTAGGGGATTCTTTACTTTTCAACAATTTTTCAAGCGTATTCATACGATGATAATTTTGAATCCGAGCGAAAACGAGTGGCGGGATATATGGAGAAATAAAGAAATCAGAAACGCCTTTGGCAAAAGCTTTGAGAATATCAACACATTCATGTGATAATACGAGCATGAAAATAGGGATTGCAAGCTTTTTAGCAATATGATTACATGCATCATATGGATCCATATATGGTATTTGTTTTGAAATAATTGCAATATCTATTTTTTCAATTTGAATGGCATTGAAAAGTTCCTGCTTTTTCGTTGCTGGTTGAATTATATATGAATTTTGTTTTAACATCGTAAAAAGGACTTGTTCATCAATCCTTTCAGGGTCATAGCCATATAATATATTTATTTTGTCTTGTATTTTCATATGAACCTTCTTACATTTTGTCTTATGTAGAGATACACTGCGTCTCTACAAAGGGAAACACAATCATTAATATGGAACATTCCTAAGGGATGCTCTCAAAATAACATACTCATTCCTCTTGAACGTACAAAAAAATAAGGTCGTGTAGAGACGTAGCATGCTACGTCTCTACAATACAATTATCTCAAAACGAACAATATCAATAATGGGGAAGATATTTTCAGAGAATCCCTACGTTCCTTCTAATTAAAAAGAATACAAAGCTCTTAAATTCAAAAATTTTAACAATCCATCCAATTCACTTTTACTACTCCACAAAATCTCGTTTTCTCTAGCAAAAGTTTCAGCAGGTTTTGTTAACCCTGAATAAGTAAAAATCCACTTTTTAAAATAAGTACCTGGCATATTATTGTTGACACTTTCGACCTGTAATAACAAGTCTTTCAAAATGCGAACACCTACTTTTTTTCTTTCCAGCCATTTGCTCTGACATATCCAGGTTTCAGGACCTGCTGCACCAATCAGATCAATTTCCATATTTTCTCCTGAAGATAATCGAACGCGATGCCGGACGTAAGAAAAATCTGGGATATTGATATCTGACATACTATGAAAGAATTTGCCTGGAAGTATCATTGTTTGTGACGCAAGCAGTATCTGACTCATATGAATTTCTCCCAGATATCCTTTATATTCATTGATACTTTTTTTATTAAAAACATAATACTGGGTGCGTAATTCATTTTTAAGTTTTTCAGGTTCTAATTTTTCTATCTCAATTTTTCCCCAGACTTTTAAAAAATCACAAAGAATTGGATCTTTAATTCGGAAAAATGAACCTGCATGATATTCTAATAAGTCGCCTCGAGATAATTTAATCATAATGTCTCTGATATATGTTCGCTCAACATCAATACCTTCGCAATGTTTTAGTTGATTTTGAATATTTTCAATGCTGATTTCACCATTTTTGGCCCTCATATTTTTTTCAATTACAGCAAAGTATAAAATATATTTGGTCACATGAAATTCATTGATTCGTTCAATCCATCGGTTGACCTGATCACATAATTCGCCCCAGATAAATCCTGATGTTATATCAACAGCAAGGATATCGTTTAAGGTTTCAATGCTTGTAATAGGCTTTCCTCGTTTAGCAGATTGTTGAATAATTGCGTTTATATAAAAAGGATTGCCCCCACATCTTTCTGAAATATATGGGGCGACAATTTCAGAAACGCTTGTATCATAGTAATTTGCTGCATTTAAGGCCAACTGTGTGCCATGATAGGCTGTCATTCCATTGATACGTTCATAATCAAAACGTCCAAACAAAGCACCGCTTCCAACAATTTCCATTGAAAGAATACTCATGGCTGAACCTGTTACGAAATGAGGGCATGTATTTGAATCCGCTGCGTCCTGATAATATCCAACAATATCAAAATCAAACTGAGGCAATCTTACATTCTGGAATTCATCAATAAACATAACGATGCTGGTATCATCACTATCTGATATGCGTCTGGGAATCTCCAATGCATCTTTTGCTGGATATACGCAACCATCTTGAATTTGTTCATACCATGTAAAAAGCAGATCAAACGTTCTAGAAAAGGGGTATGCATTCCTTAAAGAATTAACTGTTTTCAATAATGTTTTTCCTTTTAACGCATCAGATATGAGTTGAGGTTGTCTGGTATAAAATCCAACATAGTAACGTATGAAATTTTCAAGATAATCCAGGGCAAAAATCGTTTCATCTGTTTTCTGGCTGTCAGTAAAGCAATAATAAACTGGTACAACAGCTTTTGGATCATGGACATTCTGTGAAAAGAACAGTCGATTGACAACCCGCTTGAAAATTTCTGTTTTGCCCATTCGTCTGTGGCCCAAAAGAACAGTTGACATGCTTTTCCTGTTTGCTGTTTCACGAGCAGCTTTATAAAAAAAACTGAGTAATTCTTCATGGTTGGTATATAGTTTTTCAGCGACACGTGGTTTAATTACCCATTTTTGATTACGCATTGTTTATTATCCTTCATTTTTTTTTACATATTTGACACTGCATGCGATCATAAATTTTCGTATTACGATTTGATCAAAAAGGTTTTTTTGGGGACGAATCGGTTCCTCCATAAAGAATTATTTCAATTTTTCCTCTAAAAAAGCATCGAGAATCTCTTTATTGATTCCCATAAAAACTTTCTTTAAATCTTTTTCGTTCAAGCTCAGGCAGTCTCGATTGGGATTAAAGGGAATTAAATTGGGGTTGATTTGCTCAAAAAATGCGTGGGCTGTTTTGAGAATTGTGCTTAAACTACTGGTATCATAAATAAAAGCGCCCATATTAAAGGCTTCGAATTGAATATAATATGTATTCATATGTGTGGATCTTTCTGGTAAGTTATTTAATTCACAATTCAAGGTTTGACCCCAAATCCTC
>Ga0272440_1004209_pt1 | contig 10424 bp, 5 predicted proteins | sample SSMMMBAug17_FD_192440 | JGI IMG/M metagenome (GOLD analysis project Ga0272440, IMG submission 192440) | Marine sediment archaeal communities from Little Sippewissett salt marsh, Falmouth, MA, United States - SSM-MMB-Aug17 | ecosystem: Environmental > Aquatic > Marine > Wetlands > Sediment ... | reverse complement strand
CGAACTAATAACGCTTTCGTTCCTATGTACGATGGGCGAACACAAGGTTCGCCCCTACACGTTCTTGGCACATAAGTAAATGAGGAATTTATTTTTCGAGCATTCCTAAGCGATCATAAGTTTTCGGGTAGATCGTAGTAATCGAAATCCAGCCAATGTCCGAAACCAATGTAGGGGCGAACCTTATGTTCGCCCCTCCGAAGAACAATCGTTTGTGAACCTAAGTCCGAGGCAATCGTTTCAAAATTATTTTCGAACATAGGTTTAATACCGGTTTTTGTTCGGCGGGCGAACACAAGGTTCGCCCCTACATTGGTTTTGCTTACTTCACAATCAGGTTAAGAAAACCCTCTTTTTCCCAAACCAAACCTATGTTAAAAATCAATGTAGGGGCGAACCTTATGTTCGCCCTCAGAATTTCCGACTTTTTGGGAATGCGCCCTATTGTATTTCAGACAATCCTATAACGCTCTTTTTGGTGTCAAAAGAGCGTTATAGGCCCTAAAAACAGGTTTTTTAACTATAATTGCATTCATTCCAAAATGTTAGCTTGGTCCGACCCCCTCCAGCCGAACCGCACACACTTTAAATTCTGGAATTTTAGATACAGGATCCAATGCAGAATTAGTGAGTTTATTTGCTGCTGCCTGGCCAAAATGAAATGGGATAAAGACAACATCGTGCTTCAATGCAGATGACAAACGTGCTTTAGCTGTAATTTCGCCGCGACGAGAGCTGACTTTGACCATCTGGCCATCAGTAATGCCATATTGATTGGCACTTTGTGGTGATATTTCCACAAAACATTCAGGCGCACATGTGTTGATATCATCAGATTTCATGGTCATAGTGCCTGTATGATAATGATACAATAAACGACCGGTTGTTAGATATACCGGGTATTGATCGTCAATTTGTTCATCTGGTGGAATATAATCAATGGCATGAAACAAACCTTTTCCACGCGGGAATTTTCCAACATGTAACATGGGCGTTCCAGGGTGATCTACCGATGGACACGGCCAATGGAGGCCCTCAAATTTTATTCTTTCATAGGTTATTCCTGCATACGATGGTGTTAATGTTCGGATTTCTTCAAAAATAGCTTCACTGTTTTCATATGTCATTTCATATCCCATGCGTGAGGCAATTTGACTGGTAATCCACCAATCATTACGTGCCTGTCCCGGTGGATCAATGGCTCTGCGAATGCGCTGCACTTTTCGTTCTGTATTGGTAAATGTGCCATCTTTTTCAGCGTAACAGGCAGAAGGTAAAACAACATCAGCCAATTTTGCAGTTTCTGTCATGAAGATATCCTGAACAACAAGAAAATCAAGATGCGCCAGACTGGCTTCAGCATGGTTCAAGTCAGGATCCGACACCATTGGGTTTTCACCAATAATGTACAAAGCCTTTAATTCTTTACTATGTGCTTTGGGAAGCATTTGTGTAACAGTCAACCCGGGTGTATCAGGTAATTTGGGCGTTCTCCAGGCAAACTCCAGTTTTTTTCGAATCGCTTCATTGGTCACTGGTTGATATGCTGTGAATACATTGGGTAATCCACCCAGGTCACAGGCGCCCTGAACATTGTTTTGTCCACGAAGTGGATTAACACCGCCGCCTTCAATACCCATATTTCCGCAAAGCATAGCAAGATTGGCCAAAGATTTGACATTATCAGTGCCAGAGACGTGTTGTGTGATTCCCATACAATACAAAATACTTGCTGCTTTTGCACTGGCATATAATCGTGCGGCACGAACGATATCATCTTGGGCAATGCCTGTAATTTTTTCAACATATTCAGGGGTGAATTTTTCAACCATCTGTTTGAGTTCTTCAAAACCCTCTGTTCGCGATTCCACAAATGCTTTATCATACAGTGATTCTGAGATGATCACATGCATCAATCCATTGATCCATGCAACATCAGCGCCCAGATTCGGCTGAAGATACAAATTGGCAAATCGTGCGATTTTAATTCGTTTGGGATCAATAACCATAAGTTGGGTTTTTCCAGACTTTACCGCACGCTTTACATAAGTTGATAACACCGGATGGTTTTCAGTCGTATTTGATCCGGTAATTAATACGACATCAGCTTTTTCAATATCCGCAATGGGATTTGTCATTGCACCACTTCCAAACGCAGCGGCCAGACCGGCCACAGTTGAGGAATGTCAGAGACGTGCACAATGATCAATATTATTTGTTTTCAATGCAGCACGAGTAAATTTATGAGCCACATAGTTATCCTCATTGCTGATACGTGCAGAAGTGAGTACGCCAATACTGTCAGGCCCTGAATCTTTTTGAATTGCACCCAGTCGATCTGCAACAAGATTTAATGCTTCATCCCATGATGCTTTTCGGAAGGTACCATTTTCTTTTATTAAAGGATCGGTCAGTCGTTCCGGGCTGTTGATGAAATTATATCCAAATCGTCCCTTTACACAAAGACTGCCAAAGTTGGGGCCGGTTTCTTCTGCACCAGTCACTTTAACAACGTTGCCATCTTGAACATGAAGATAGATCTGACATCCAACGCCACAATAAGAACAGGTCGTTTTGACTTTTTGGGTATCCCACTGGCGGACTTTGTATCGGCTGTTTTTTTCAACCAATGCGCCCACCGGACACACTTGAATACACTCTCCACAAAAAACACAATCAGAGTCCTTAAGCGCCAGATCACTACCGGCAACAACTTTCATTTCAGCGCCACGATAACCAAACTGGATCGCCTGATTCACCTGTATATCATTACAGGCCTGAACACAGCGACCGCAAAGAATACATCGCGAAAAATCGCGGACAATAAAGGGGTTGACATCTTCCAATTGCGATGAAACTTTGGCTTTAGGAAAGCGATCACCTGTAACCTGATACTGGTATGCCAGGTCTTGAAGCTTACAATCTCCCCATACCGGGCATAATTCATCTGTACCATCATAATCTTGCACCTGAAGTTGAAACTGAGTCCAATCTGAGGTGTCTGAATTTCGAATGGCACAATTATGATTTCCAGATGATAATAATAATTGAAGGGTCAATTTTCTGGATTGAATAACTGACTCAGACTCGGTATGAACCACCATATTCTTACCGGCAGGAACCGTGCATGACGTCATGAGTGAACGTGCTCCTTCAATTTCTACAACGCACATTCGGCAAGCTCCAGTGGGTGTGGCGCCTTTTAAATAACATAAAGTTGGAATATTAATGTTATTACGCTGGGCCACCTCTAAAATGGTTTCTCCGGGGGTGAACTCAAAGCTTTTTCCATTTATTGTTATTTGGTTTTCGTTCATATTCCTCCTTAATATGAATTCAGGAAATCACTATTTAATAACCATATATTTCTTTTTCAGTTTGGATTCCCTGAGTTTGATACGTGTGTAACCAAAATAGTCTGAATGTATGCATTCACTCTATTTTGATTACACACGTTTAAAACATATACAAATAGTTAATGTATCTCAAAAAAAAATATTTAGCAACAACAATTATGATTCCATATTGAATTTCATACAAATGTATGATACGCATTCTTCTGAACTTAATAATTAACAGGAAGAATTAAAATGTTTAAACTGCTCACTCAATGGTTAAACAAGCATTTTTCAGACCCTCAAATTGTGATACTTGGTGTTTTAATTATCACAGGGTCTGTATTGATATTTACACTTGGGAATATGCTGGCACCTGTTTTTTTCGCTGTTGTTATTGCATATCTTTTAGAAGGATTCGTCAATATCGTAGAGCGATTGAAAATTCCAAGAATTATTGCAGTTGTTCTTGTTTTTGCAGTATTTATGACCATTTTGTTAATTTTAACAGTTGTTTTACTGCCCTTACTTTCGCAACAGGTGGGGCAATTTCTCCAACAGCTTCCATCAATGATTGCGACCGGACAATCTGAATTAATAAAATTGCCAGAAAAATATCCCGACATCCTATCTGAACAGCAAATCAAGCAAATTATTGAAAATTTGGGTAATGAGCTGACCAATTTAATTCAACAGCTTTTTTCCTTATCACTGGCATCGGTTCGCGGCGCAATTAGTATTTTAATATATCTTGTTCTTGTGCCATTGTTGGTATTTTTCTTTTTAAAAGATAAAAACATGCTCATTCAATGGTTTACCAATTTATTACCTGAAGAAAGTGCGCTGGCTTATCGTGTCTGGCACGAAGTAAATATTCAGACAGGCAATTATATTCGGGGCAAAATTTATGAAATATGCATTGTCTGGGGTGTAACTTACATTACATTTGTATTTTTTGGACTTCAGTTTTCAATGCTTTTGGCCCTTTTTGTCGGCCTTTCGGTGATCATCCCTTACATTGGTGCAACTGTGATGTTTGTTCCTGTTGCTTTGATTTCGTACTTTCAGTGGGGCTGGTCTACTGATTTTGCTTATGTCATGCTTGCGTTATCAATTATTCAGCTGTTGGATGGTAACTTACTTGTCCCCCTTTTGTTATCTGAGGTTGTGAACCTTCATCCTGTAGCCATTATTGTGGCTGTGTTGGTATTTGGCGGATTATTTGGCATTGTGGGCTTATTTTTTGCGATTCCTTTGGCCACATTGGTGCATTCCATAATGAAAGCATGGACAAGCCATCAAATTAATGGGAAAAATTGACAGCCGACAGAAAACGTGCTAGGTAGGCTGAAACAATAATCGTCCCTAAATAATGAAACCCCATATGAAAAACATAGATACAAAACTTAAAGATCTCGAAACACTGTTTGCAAAAAATGATTTAAAAACAGGCGAAGGCATTGCAAAAGAGATTTTGGCGGTTGATCCACAAGAACCTTATGCCAATCATTTTCTGGGACTTGTTGCTTATCAGAATAATGATTTAAAGACTGCCATTGAATATATGAATTGTTCTATTGATCAAATGCCTGAAAATGATGAATTTTTCTGTAATCTTGGTGAAGTGTATCGAAAACAAAATAAGCCTCAAATGGCGATTCAATCCTTGAAAAATGCATTGAAAATCAAACCTGAATCAGCACACACACTTTATCATCTTTCCCTGATATATAATTCATTAAACAAGGTTCATCTGGCCATTGATGCCTGTTATCAATGCCTTGAGGTTCATCCTGAACATGTCCACGCTTTATTACATTTAAACACATTGTTACAATCAATAGGATCCTACGATGATGCCATAACGATGTGTGAAAAAGCACTCCGACTGAATATAAATGATAACAAGGCATGGAATTGTCTCGGTGTTGCCTGGCATAAAAAAGGGCATTATGAAATGGCATTTCATTGTTTTGATAAGGCCTTGCAAATAGATCCGAAATCTGAATTGGCGCATGAAAATCGTGCAGTATTGTGGCTCCTTCATAAAGAATATGAGAAAGGTTTTTTGGCGTATCAATGGTTTCGAAAAAACACCTTAACGCCTGCGCTTTCATTAAATGACACGCTGAATGGAAAGCGCATTTTGATTTATTCAGAACGTGGTTTTGGCGATATCATTCAATTTTCTCGCTATATTCCCTTGTTAAAAAAGCAGGGGGCATCTGTGATTTTTAAAGTTCCGAGTGAATTGATGCGTTTGTTTTCAGATGCGCAACTTGCTGATCAGTATGTATTGAACGATCAAAAAGAATGCCCGGTTTATGATCATGCTGCGGGAATTTTATTTTTGCCATGCTTTTTTCAAACAACATTCCATACCATTCCGGCAGAAATACCCTATTTAAAAGGGCCTGAAAGTATTAAACGTCAGTTGAGCCAAGAAATTAAGTCGCACAAAAAGCAATTTAATATCGGAATTATTTGGGCGGGTAATCCACAAAATGAAAATGATCTGCATCGTTCCATTCCCCTTTCATGCTTTGAATCCATCGCTCGATTGCCAGGGATTCGTTTGTTTAGTTTTCAGAAAGATGCGCATCACATCCGACAACTGGATGATTTAGATGATGGTATTTCTATTGTAAATTTGGGGGCATTGTTTGAGGATTTTTCAGATACGGCCTCGGCAATTAAGGCTATGGATTTAATGATTTGCGTCGAAACTGCGGTAGCACATCTTGCAGGCGCATTGGGACACCCAACATGGCTTCTTTTGTCTACAGTACCGGATTGGCGATGGCTTCTTGATTGTCAGGATAGTCCCTGGTATCCGAGTATGAAAATATTTCGTCAAACACAGATTGACAATTGGTCTGATGTGATGGTCAATGTAAAAAATGCACTTCTGCCTGTCATGACAAAAACAATGTATCAAAAGGGGACCCGGCACATAGAGGCCGAACACTATTCAAAGGCATATGAATTCTTTGAGCCGATTACGCAAATCAACCCCAAATTTTTTGAGGCCTGGTTTCATATGGGCAATGTATGTGGCTTTCAAAAGCATTTTAATCACAGTATTGATTGCTATGAAAAAGCTTTGGCCATAAACCCCAATCATGCAATATGTCAATACAATTTAGGTCGTGCATGGTATGGGCAGAGAAATTATAAAAATGCCATTGCCTGCTTTCAAAAAGCGGTTGACATTGATCCTTCATATTTCAAGGCAATATACAATCTTGGAAGTGCCCACTACCGCATCAGAAATCTGGATCAAAGTATTGATTATTTCATCCAGGCGCTCAAACTCAAGCCCGACCAAATTGATATTTATACCAACCTGGGTGCCTGTTATGGTAAAAAGGGCGATATTGCCTCTGCCCTATCGTGGCATCAAAAATCTTTGGATGCGTCACCAGATTATGCCAATGGGCATTATAACATGGGGATATCTTTGTTGCTTGATGGCCATTTGCATGAAGGATTTAAAGAATATGAATGGCGTTTGAAACGTCCGGATTTTCCTACGCCTGGATACGAACAACCCATGTGGGATGGTTCTGAATTTGATAATAAAACCATTCTGGTTTACATGGAACAGGGCTTTGGTGATGCCATTCAATTTGTACGTTATCTGCCTTTCGTGAAATTCCGCGGCGGTACAGTCATTCTTCTGTGCCATTCCTTTTTACAATCTCTGTTTAAATCTGCAAAAGGTGCGGATCAGGTAATCACTGAAAACGATCCTTTACCTTTCTTTGATTGGCATATCTCACTGATGAGCCTTCCTGCAATTTTTAAAACCGGCCTGGATTCCATTCCTGATAAAATACCCTATTTATCGATTCCACAAGAATCAAAAGAGCCCCTGAGCACGCTCATTGATCCCCATAACTCAGTATTCAAAGTAGGGTTTGTTTGGGCTGGCAATCCATCAAACAAACATGACAAGGAACGATCCATTCCACTTCATATGTTTTCATACCTTGCCAGTGTCAAAGACATAAAATTATTTAGTTTGCAAAAAGAGCAGCAGTCGCAATCATTCAATCTATTTGATTTTATTGATCTGTCTCCACATCTTCATGATTTTTCTGACACCGCCTTTGCCATCTCCAAAATGGATCTGATAATCAGTGCAGATACAGCAGTCGCCCATCTTTCAGGTGCAATTGATCATCCCGCATGGATACTTCTTCCAAAAGTTCCTGATTGGCGATGGCTTTTGAATCGAGACGATTCTCCCTGGTATCCCAGTATCAGATTATTTCGTCAAAAAGATCCAGGGAACTGGTCTGATGTTTTCAGTGCGGTTCTTCGGGCTATACATAAACGACGCGGTTATCCTGAAACATATGATATGCCAAAAGTTATGCCCTCAGAACAAATTGCTGCGAAACTGATGCAGCAGGGCAATCATTTTTTTCAAAAGAATCAAATGGAACCGGCGATTCAAAAATTTCTGGAAAGTCTTTCCCTGATGCCTGATTCCATTGAAATTTTATATAATCTTGGCGTGTCTTACTTAAAATTAGAACAGGCAGATAAAGCAATTGGATACTTAAAACAGGTTGTACAACGCGTTCCAAATCATGATCAGGCGCTTAATAATCTTGGCATTGCGTACCAAAAACTGGGCAAAAATTCCTTGTCCATTGCTTTACTTGAATCTGCGCTTCAATACCAGCCAAAATCAGCGCGAGCATTGTATAATTTGGGGAATGCATATAAAAAAAATCATTCTTTTGAAAAAGCAGTCTCTTACTATCTGCGCGCAATTGATTTACAGAAAGACTTTGCGGAGTGTTTGAACAACCTGGCTGATACTTACATTCATTTGGAGCGCTATGATGACGCCCTAAAATGGATTAACAAAGCCATTGAAACATGTGCAGATTTTCCAGAATTCTTTTTTAACAAAGGGGTCATCTTCTCGCGAATAGGGGCCTATGAATCAGCGATTCAGTTTTTGCGCAAGGCAATTGCCATGAAGCCTGATTTTATTGATGCCCATTACATCCTGAGTTTTTGTCTGTTAGTTTTGGGGCATTTAAAAGAAGGGCTTCAATTACATGAATGGCGGATTGCAAAACAACCCGAGCCTCATGATTATGGATTAAAACGTTGGAAAGGGGAATCTTTTGAAAACAAACGATTATTGGTTTATTGCGAACAGGGATTTGGAGATTGCATTCAATTTGCACGTTATCTGCCCCGAGTAAAAAACAAAGGTGGAACAGTAATATTAGGGTGTGGACCAGAGTTGTATCCCTTATTTCTTCACTTAAAAGGTGTGGATCAGGTGGTTAAAGATGGTGAGCAATGTCAGCCGTGTGATTTACAGGTATCTATTGTAAGCCTTCCTTTTCTTTTTGAAACGACCCTGGAAACAATACCATCTAAAACCCCATACTTTTTTGTCCCTGAACAACCACACGAAGAAATTGATCCTGTAATCCAAAAAGCACAATCAAAATACTGTATCGGTCTTGTTTGGGCGGGAAGATTAACGCCAGACCCTGAAAGATCCATTTCATATGAAAAATTTGCGCCACTGAACACTTTTGAAAACGTTCAGATGTTTAGCTTTCAAAAAAGATCGGGTATGTCTCAAATTTGTGAAAAAATGAACTGGATTGATTTAGGCCCTTATTTAAATAGTTTTTTAGACACAGCACATGCTGCCAAACAAATGGATTTGATCATCACAATTGACACATCAATGGCGCACCTTGCCGGTGCATTGGCCTTACCGGTTTGGGTTTTAATTCCAACCCTTCCTGATTGGCGATGGTTCCTTGATCGTGATGATAGCCCCTGGTACCCCACAATGCATTTGTTTCGCAGGAGGAAAAATGAGGATTGGGGGAATGTAATAGATCGGCTTGTGGATAAACTGGCAGTCAAGTTCGGTTAACGCAAATAGATCAATTATTTACAAATCTTTTTAACAATTGGGTAACACATGCAAGCGATAGACAACAATCAAATTCTTGATTATTTCGGCCAGACATATAAAAATCGCTTTGGTAATTATCGTATTGAGACACATGCATTAGAACATATCAATGGGTATCGACACGAAATTGTCTCTCCTGTTTTGAGAGGAAAGGGCAATTATCCTTTTATTTTATCTCATAATAGATTTACAAACCATGTGATCATTCTCACACATGGTCTTTCTGATAGTCCTTATTATATGGAAGCCATTGGTCAACGATTTTTTAATGCAGGCGCAAATGTCATATTTCCATTGTTATACGCCCATGGGCTCAAATATCCAGATAGCGCCATGCAAGAATGGGGATTATACCATAAATGGAAATCAGATATTGATGCAACACTCACAATGGCCAAAATGATGGGCAAACATATCAGTTTAGGCGGCCTGTCTACTGGTGGTGCTTTGAGTTTGAATGCACTGTTAAGAGATCCATCACAAATCACAGGTGGATTATTCTTATTTTCAGCAGCCATCGAAATTGGCACTTTATATGAAAATATTGGCATGCTGCCATTGTTTCAAACATATTACCGGCTCAAACAAGAAAAAATTGTCGGATATGGACCCAATCCTTACAAATACCCTGTTTTTTCAAATTTTTCAGGCTTGCAGTTGGCATCCCTAATCAGAGAAAATAAACGCCTGCTTAAAAATACGATAATTGAACAGCCTGTATTTGCAGCCCATTCTATTCAAGACCCCAGTACGCTTGTGTCTGGAGTGGTTAATCTTTTGGAAACGCATGTAAAAAAGGGGGTTGCTTATCTCATATCTAACCTTGATTTAGATCAACCGCTGGCACATGGCGATCTGGTGCTTGAAAAACCGATTCAATTATTGCCAGGATATATCAATTATCAAGTAATACAACCCCGAGCCAATCCAAAATTTAATCATATGATGGATGCGGCATTACATATTTTTGAAAATTTATGCGTGTAACCCAAATAACTAAGGAAAACTCGAAAAATAAGTTCCCCATTTACTTATGTGCCAAGAACGTGTAGGGGCGAACCTTATGTTCGCCCTCGAACGAATAACGCTTTCGTTCCTATGTACGATGGGCGAACATAAGGTTC
>Ga0272440_1004208_pt1 | contig 10425 bp, 7 predicted proteins | sample SSMMMBAug17_FD_192440 | JGI IMG/M metagenome (GOLD analysis project Ga0272440, IMG submission 192440) | Marine sediment archaeal communities from Little Sippewissett salt marsh, Falmouth, MA, United States - SSM-MMB-Aug17 | ecosystem: Environmental > Aquatic > Marine > Wetlands > Sediment ... | reverse complement strand
TTACCGATATTCATATCAGAGCTGAATGTGTCTGTTGAAGTGTCAGAAACATAAGCAATCTGAGTGCCGTCAAAATAAATCCCATATTCTACCGTTGGCCCAGCCGATGTCACTTTGCAAAGCGTTACATGATGCCAATTTGTATCAGAAATTATACTTACATCACTCGCAAGGTACACCACCTGCGACCCGCCAGAATTAACCAAAAATCTTATTTTACCATCTGTAAAATTGTCTAAAAGCCAAAAATTACTGGAATCCTCATATTGTGCAAGATACCTCTGTACTCCAGTTGTATTAACATGTTTAATGTAAAAATCTATAGTGTAATCTTGGCTTGTACTTCCCGCAATATCCCAATCAACACTATCTGGAACGGTCAAATAAGTGCTACCACCAAAAGACAAAGAAGGTTTGAAAAGACTCGATACTGTTTCTTGAGATAGAACTAATCCTGTATTAGCTACTGTTATTTGATGTGGCGTTGTGTGGCCTTCCGCCATGTCTCCGTTTAGGGGAAGATATAGAACTGTGTTAGAATCTGGTACTTGTGGTGATGTTGGGACTGTTATCGTGTCTGTAAGTCCTGATACTGGTGCTGCTGAAAATATATTTGATTTTTGAATAATAACATCATCAATATATCCTTCAAAATAATTATTAGGTGTGTTTTGTGCCCCTATCGATAAAACACCTGAATATGTATCTGTGCTATTATCTGACGCATAACCAACTTGTATACCATCAATATATATACCCCACGTACTGCCTACTTTACACAACGTTACATAATGCCATCCATACGTTATTGCTGTTGAAGATGAGAAATTATGTATAGTAGTTCCTTCAGTTTGTGCAAAAAACCTAATATACCCAGTGGAATCTAATTTTTCTAATCTCCAAAAATTATTGGCATCTTCTAATTGTGAAATATAAGTTTCTTGATTAGTTGTTATATCTGAATGGTTAACCCATAATCCGATAGTCCAATTATCAGAATCTGAACCAATTATATCCCAATTAGACGAATCTGGAATACTCAAATAATCAGTACTTCCGTCAAACTGCATACTTCCAGTCCACCAATAGCTACATCCTGATACTTTCGAACTTACATTAGTGACTGTATGGCCTGTATTACCTGAATCAGTTATCGTTGCTGGTGTTTCACCTTGGTTAAGATCGCTAAAATGAAATAGGAGTTTGGTATTGCTGTCTGAGGTATATGGTGATGTAGGAACTGTAATAGTAGATCCAGTCCATCCCCTATCTGTTCCTTTAGAAATCCTAATTTCATCAAAATACCCTTCTATAAATTGATCATCACTGCCAGGGATATAATTGCCAATAATTAAAGCATTAGAATCATTATCAAAATCTCCACTAAATGAATTAGAATATTTTTGAACCCCATCTAAATATGCATAGATAGTAGTAGAAGATTTTACAAACGCAACATGGCTCCATTTATCATTTGGAATTTCAAACCCCATATCAGTGAAACTACCTGCCCCCCCATAATAGTGAACATTATCATTCCCTGCATAATTTTCAGCGAATACCCAACCATCCGAAGCTCCTGACCTAGTTGAAAATAATGCATTATATGTTGACGGGCTTGAATTTGAAGCTGGCGTTTTATTATAAAACCAAAAATCTATAACAAAATTATCACTACTAAAATCCCAATCCGCATGATCCGGCACACTCAAATAAGCATCAGTTACGTTAAAATAAGCACAACTTCCAAACACTGAGTTAGGATTTTCTGCAGTTCCATACGCTATTGGTGATTCACTTGCAATAACAGGTGTGCCGTTAACCGTCACTTCATGCCCTGAATCGCCTTCATCCCCAACACCAGGAACAGCCAAAACAGTATCGCTATCAATACCATACGCTGTCCCTTGCGAAGTTGTAATAGCCTGACTTAACAATAATTTTTTCATATTACACGTCCTGCGCTACGGTATAGATATTGTAATTAGTCATCGCGTCAGATGTTTCAATCATTATTATATCTGTACCTGATGCTGTCCATGTAGGTTCACCACCAACAAAATTATAGCCCGCAGGGAAATTAAGCGTTTGAGAACCAGGGTTCGTCAGTTTCATTATTATATATACTCCGTTCCCAGATGCAGGAATGTTTGAAAAAGTGAAAGTAGTTTCCGATGTATCAACTGTGCCTGTTACATATGGCCCCAAAGCATAATCAATGTCTTGAGTGCCTCCGCCTATACTTCCTATAGCGTTTACTTTATCTGCACAGTCCAAAAACACTACATCTGAGATTTGATTGCCTTGTCCGTCAAGATTGCCACCAAGCTGAGGCGTAGTGTCTTCAACAACATTTGAAATACCAGATGAAGGCAAATTACCAATCTCAACCTTTTTTTTGTTGTTAGAATCCGCGCTATCTTCAATAATTATCAAATCTCCGCTAACAGGTGTAGCCTTTGCATTAAGCGCCGATATTTCGCTTGCTACATTATCATGGATTGCGTTTGCGTCTCCAGCCGTTGCACCGTCAGCCACATTAATCATTGTTCTGACTTGTGCCGCTGTTAATTCAGCGACAATACTACCTGCCCCTGCAATATTGCCTAGAATCCTTTGGTCATCAACCACATTTTGTATTTTTGCATAAGTGACAGCATCAGCCGCAATAGTCAATGTTGTGGCCCCTGTAACATCTCCTGAGTGTGTAGCGTTTGTTACTTTTGCAGAATTTGCGACAACGGAGGAATTATTTGATACTTCGGTGTCAAAATCTGATATGGTAGCAGCCGTTTGTGTGCCAGTGTGATTTGATCTATCCCTGTCTGAAGCGTGATAATGCAACGTAGAGTCACCGCCATCTGTGAGATCAGTTGCGTTAACGTCAGAAATATTGTTAATGTTTGCCGGTACGACATCAATGTCAATGTCTTTTGTGTTGAGAGTTATGGTTACTTTATTTGATGCAGGAGCAACATTCCTGAACTGCAAATCAACTCCAGCTTTCGTGTCGTATACTCCCACACCATCGGTGCCTTGATTTGATGCGGTATTTGATTCGCCAGTTCCGCTTGAAGGCAAGTTGCCTATTTCTACTTTTTTCTTATTATTAGAATCTGCGCTATCTTCAATAATTAGTAGATCCGCATTAACAGGTGTAGCCTTAGCAGTTAACGCTGCTATTTCGCCAGCAACATTATCATGTATAGCGTTTGAATCTGTCCCGCTCCCGCCTACTTCACTTTCCCACATTGCCATGATTGCACCTCGCTATACTACTATTTCAATTTTGATTTCGCCAGAGACTGAAACGCCTCTTAACGCTGTAACAGGCCCAATTAGTGTATCCGAAGTTGTACCAGTTGAATTGCCTTCAGGCCAATCTTGCCATGTTGCTGTTCCTGCAATTACTTCTGAATCAGGGCTTGTAGTGAACTGTATTTTTCCAGTCCCAGCACCAGCAATCACAGTACAAGAAACCCTTGTTCCATCGCCAAGAGGAGGCACAACTATATAATCACCTGTCACTCCATCAGCAATGGTTTCTTTGTGTGTGTATCCAAGAGGATTAAAATCTCTTTTCGTCATTTCAGTCATTTTTTTATACTCCTTTTCTTAATTCTACCACCTATCGGATGGAGTTTCAATCATTTCAAATGTCCATTGCCAATTTTCTGTAATATTTTCATAAGTATATTCATAGAATACATCGTCAATATATTCGCCGCACTGCATTTCTTTTCTATTTGTCAACTCTCGTGTTATATTTGAATGAGTAGGATTATTACCGTCAGTGTCTGTTATTATCACAAAGTAATCATGTGTCCAAGATATCGCCGGGTCAAAGACTCTACTCCAAACATAGTTAATGAAAGCTACATAACTCCCAAGGCCATCGTCCCAAGAGCCTGTTGAAGGTTTGACAGGATCGTTTAATATTATACCATCCAGAACAGGAAATTCATAGTTAGTAATTACATCATTATCAATCCATTGGTCTTGATACACTATCGTACATAACGCAGTTGGCAAATCAAACCACGCCATTTGATTCGCCTGTGTTGTCGCATCAGGTGAGCGCTGTTGAACATATAACTCAGTGAAAGGAGCTTCATATACGTCAAACTCTTCACCGTCAACAGTTACTGTTGTTTTTGAAAGATCGAATAATTTTTCAGAGGTTTTCTTTTGCGTGATTTGTTTCACGTATTCTGCGTCTGATCCTAATTGATAAGTATAATTACCAGCATCACCAACATAGAAAGCATGAAAAACATAAGTGCTGTCAGATTTTCGCCAATGTAAGCTTACATCCACATCAAGCGAATCGCTACGGACTTTCCCTTCAACCTGAAAAGGCCCAGCTAAACCATTTTCATTTTCAAACGATGTAGGGTACTGTGTACCGTAAGTTATTTTCGTTTCATCATTATCGACAGCGTCAAGAGTGTAATCAATCCTGATTTGTTCACGCCCCTTTGTCGCGTAATTGCCATTCATTTTTGGCTTAATGTAGAAACGGTAAAAACAAGGTTTAGGATTATCTTTGAACCCAACTATCTTTGGTGTATTCCAGTCTTGTCCTTCAAATTTTACAAGTACTTCGTCTCCAACTTCAAACGCGAATCCGTCACAATCCATGTATTCAATTGCAACATTAGTCAATGATGTAGATTGATTAACGTCAAGACTTTGCTGGCTACTTGTAGCAGACTCCATTGTAACATCTGCATTGTTCCCATCTATTGCAGTTATCGTGCCAAACCTGAAAAGAGGTTTCCATTTTTGCCAGCCTGGTAGCATAGCAAGATTATAATATGTTTGTGCTGCCGTTGTTGTTATTGTAGAAAATAATTGACCATCCCTGGAAGAATTGTAAGCAGCGTTCCCGTCATAACCAGGCTGAATCAGGACATTAGTTTTTTCATTTGGTATTTCAACAGTCCCCACATCCCCTGTAAGATCCTCTGTAAGATCCGCGCACCAAGCTTGAAATTGTTCTTTTTCTTGGTAGTTTGTTTCAAGGTAAGATTTCCTTTTTTGCAGTCCGATAATCTCATAATTCATCAAGGCTTTTTTGAAAGAATCAGTTTCAGCCGTATATTTTGTTTGTAAGTCTGAAATTCTTGCATCAATAATTGCTATTTGATTGTCATATTGATCTTTGTTGTACACAAGATTAATTGTATAATATCCGTCTGCCCCTCCGCTCACAATTTCAGCTTTCCCCATAATTAAGCCTCCTCGACTTCTGTGAACGAATAATCCAAACTACAATATGTAGTAACCAAACCTGCTGTAAACGAATCGTCACCTATTTGTACAGTGTCACCAGGATCAAGGTCGATCATAGGGGTTGCAAATCTATAAGTTATCTTCCCGTTAACAAGTCGTCTAAATGCTAACCCCTCAACAGGAACGACCTCTCCAGGTACATATATTGGGATTGAACCAGCGGATTGGCCATCGCCTCCAACACTTGCCCCGTTTGAAATACCACGCCTCAAATAAGGCTTGCATATTTTCCCAGAAAAAGTATGTGTTTTGTATCCCTTAATCGTTAGACTTTGATTATTCGGTCCTTTATCATATCCGAAATCATCTACATATACAGACGCAATTTTTCTTGACTGAATAACTTCCCCGTCCTTGTTGTACTGCATATACAGTCTTAACGTGCCATTCGATCTATCAGAAATATCTTGGATGCTTTCTTCGGTAACCCAAGGTGTCGTGACTTGCATGAAAGTAGGCGCGTTATTCCTTTTCCTAATTTGAAAAGAAGAAATAGGTATTGTAAGATTTGTTTCTCCGTCTGCTTTGCCTGTTAATATTAATTGATAAGTAAGATAAGAGTTTTCAAGCGTTATGTTTTCAAAATTACCTGAAACACTAAGCGACAGTTGAAACGGCACAGATGTTGCTTGTACAACATTTCTTGAAATAGAATCTAATGAACCTGACAATGTTAATTCAGGTGAATTAACTATCGTTACCACTGTTGATATTGGCAAAGATGACGACAAAGTAAAAGGCTCTGAATACAATTCTTTCAAAACCTGAACACTTGGTGAAACCAGTGTGGATGATAGTTGAAATTCTGAAGAGGGGACAACACCTGAAACGCCTGAAACATCTAATAATCCAGAAATTAAAAAAGGTTCCGCTGACACAATTCTATCGTCACCTTTTTCGTATTGAAACATCACCTTGTTGCTGTATCCAGAAACATAAAGGTATTGCCCGTCAGACCTAAAATATATACCTAAAGGTGATGAGTCTTGAGTTGCAACAGATAGAGATTTGATACCTGTATAGCTTATTGTTGAAACATCCCAAGCAGTAGAACATGTATATTGATATATTGAGTCATAAGTATATCCAAGCATATAGCAAGTAATACCATCAGTTTCAAAAAAGAATGAAACAGGCGAACTATCTTGATTTGTTACGCTATGTGCTTTTGACGCATACGAACCTGTTGACAAGTCCCATGCTGTCGTTAAGTCGTATTGATATATTTGTTGGGGTGCTTGAGAACCAGTTATATAACAATGTGTTCCGTCATAACTTAGTGACAATCCATAAGGGCCAGTGTCTTCGCTTGATACGTCAAGTGACTTAGAGTCATAACTTGCTGTTGAAATATCCCAGGCTGAAGACATAGAATATTGATATACTTTACCGTTATTGAAACCAGTAATGTAAAACTTTGTGCCATCGTTTTTGAAATGTATGTCTCTTGGATTTGTATCCTGCGAACTGACAGTAAATGTTTTCGAATCGTAGCTTGCCGTTGACATGTCCCAAGCTGAAGACATAGCATATTGAACAATCCTATTATTAGAATTGTCAATTACGTAGAATTTAGTTCCATCGCTCTTGAAAAAACATCCGCAGTTAAACGGTATCTGAGTGACAAGGCTAAACGATTTACTAGTGTAAGCATATGTCTGTATCGGGAATGCCATATTATTTTAACTCAATTCAAAAACTATGTCTTTTATCTGAAGACCCAATCCGTCTGTAGCAGTGAGGTCAGAGCCGAAATCAATGCATCCAAGAACTGTATCGTCAGATGTAGTATCATCATAGATGATAGCTGCACCAGAAGGACCAATACTCCCGCCGCTCGCCGTAAAAGTGTAATCATCCCAAGTCACCGTTGTTTTGTCGTTAGCATCATCTCGCGTAACTGAAACAGAAGCAAGAGTCGCACTGTCCTGTGTATATCCGTTCCCAGTTGATAATTGATCCGCAGTAACAGCGCCAAGATTATCGTCTGAATCCTTATCAAACGCAAAAGTAGTATTCATAAGAATGAGTTTGAAAGTATCGGCATCAAAATCAATATTGCCAGATGCAAGTTGATATTTGAAACGATTTGAAAGTGTTGAAACAACAGCCATATTTAAGCCTCCTATACTTCAGAATTATTAATCAATATTGACATATCAGCACGTCCATTATCCACATTTAATGATCCGATCGCTGCCAAAAACAAACCGTCTTTGAATGAAACAAGAAAAAATGTTTCGTTTTTGTAGAGCGACCAAAGGTTGTCTCCATTAGTTTTATCAATTCTCGCATCAATTCGCAATGTTCTATCGCCATGTGAAAAACCGGAATGAATAATAACAGCACCGCCGTCAAGTGTAGCTGTTCTTGTTACTCTTGCTGATGCATTATTTAAGTCAGAACTCTTGTAATTTTTGATAATAACATTACCGGAAGTATTTGCAGTAGTTGTTGAGATTGATATCATTATATACCCAGCAAGAATTCACTTGCCTCCTCCGTAGCCCTGATTTGAACTTTTTCGATCACATTCCACATTATCATTTCAAGTGCAGGTTCAAGACCCTGCGAACTGATTTCTATTTGCGCCTTTCCTTCCTGCATCTTTTGAGCTTTTAACTCTGTAAGTCGCAATTCAGCTTCTATTTGTTTTTCTTGAAGTTCAAATAATTGTTGTCTTCGTGCTGTCTCTTCATCAAGTAGTCTTTTTGCTGCCCATTCATCGCTAATATTTTCAAATCCTGTTCTAAGAGTGCTGAAAACATCTCCTACAAGATCGCCAGAACTCTTAATGGTTTCACCGATTGTTTTGAAACTTGCTTCTATTATTTTGGCTGACGATTCTGCATCTGCTATATCTATTTTAGCTTGCCATTCAAGAGCCGTTTGAACTGTGTCGGCTTGCGTTTTGATTTTTTCAAGCTCTTGATCTAATTGACCTTTTAATTTTAATTCAAGTTCTTTTTCAACAGGTAGTTTATCTATTTCCTTTTTTACTTCTTTTATTTTGTCTGATTTTAATTTTATATCAATTTCTGCTTGTTGTTTTTTCTTCAACAAGCTTTGTATTTCTTTTGCGTCTTCACCAGTCGCTGAAACTTCTACATCAACAAACTTCTTTTCAGGAATTTTAAAAATTAATTTTTCTGACTTAGATAATTTTTCATTAGATTTGTCAACTTGATCGTTTAATCCTTTGAATTCTTTTACCAGTCCTGCGACAAGCAACCCTACACCTGCAACCGCAGCGCCGATTCCAGATCCAACAGACAACAAGCTAGCCAAAGTTCCTAAGCCTGAAAGAAGTACACCACCGATAGCGACTACACCACCAAGCACAGACAACGCAGTTCCGAAACCAACTATTTTTCCTATCAAATCTTTTGTGTCGTTGTCTAAAGAATTGAAGATTTCAAGCAATTCTTTTCCAGTTGTAATAATCGGTGTAATGACTTCAACTATGCCTGCCGTAACTCTCGTTAGGCTTTCGATGCTGTCAACAGCTAAGTTAATTGCATTCCTCATGCCTTCAACAGTAGTCACGTCAAGGTCTAAATCATCAAACAATTTTTCTATGTTTTTCAAGACTTCTTTGAAGGCAATTTCAAGTTCTTCAAGGTCTACTTCCTTAAACGCTATTTCAAAATTAGTAGCTATATCCTCTAATATATCAGCAACAGAGTCGCCAATACCGCCTAAGCCCTTTGTGTCTGTTATAGCAAGCCTTACTTTTCTAAGTGAACTTTCAATTTTGCTCCCGAAAGACCTTGTATCTACTTTGTCTAATGCACCTTGCAGATCTTCTATTTTTGTTTTCGTGAGGTCAAGAGACAGGCCCGCTTTATTGCCTAAGTCTTCAAACTGTGTGCCGAACAAACCAACGCCAGCCTGAAAAGCAACGCTTGAATCTGATGTTGATTTAATTGCTTGTTGTATTTTCTGAAAAGCATCCGCTACAGATATTTCTCCAGTATTCAAGCTCTTTTGTAGCGCATCATTATCAATCCCGATATTTGATAATGCTTCTCTTGTTGCCTTGCTACCATCCTGAATGCGTACCCGAAACTCCTTGAATTGATCAGCAGCCTTGTCGGTCCCTAACACTCCCTCCTTGAACCCTGTTTCAAGCACAGAAAAAAACTGAGAGGCGTTAGCCCCACCTGATGAGAATTGGACACCGTATTCCTTAATAGAATCAAGAAAATCACCTGAAGAATTAAGCCCTTTTTGATATCCAACTGTTATAAAATCAAATGCCTGTTGTGATGTAATCCCAAAATCTTTTGTCAGAGAAGATGCCGCAGTTAAATATTCTTGATAATCATCTCCGAATATTTTTTGCAGCTTCAACGCTTGTTTTGCCACTTTCCCAATATCTTCTTCAGCATTGTCACCGAATTTTTTTTGAGCCAGCGTGACCGCTTCAAATGATGCTGCAAGGTCTTCGCCATATCCAGAAGTGTAGACTTTTTTTGCAATATCTTCAAAACGTTCTACTTCTTCAGTTGGTAACCCCAATGATGCCTGCATTTTTAGGCTTGCTGACTGTATCTCATTTGCAGCGGTAATTCCGACACCTGCTAACCCAACAATAGCGGTTTGAAGCAATAGAACCTTTTGCGCTGCATCAGCAAAAGGATCTCCCAAATCGTCAAGATCCCTTGAAAAGTTTCTAACATCTCTCTTAATTGTTCGGAGCGTTTTTGAAATATTATCGTCAGCATTGAATATAATGCTTACTGTTTTGTCAACACTTGCCATTTCAACGCTCCTTCATAAGATTCTTTTGCTCTTCAAGGAATTTTGCCCAAAGTTCTGCTTCGATATTGGTCAGAAATCCTTGTGGGAAAATATCTGGTAGTACTTGAAACAAGAACGAATTATTTTTATGACACAAATACAAAGCTGTTTTCACTCGTTCATTTGAAAAAAGCTTATCTACTCCCCCAAGCGACCGTCTCCTGTTAGCGAAATAATTTCATTAGTCAGCTTGAAAAGAGTAGTCGGGAAATTCTGCCCTAATTTCACAGCAATATGTTGCTCGCACTTAGGATTGACAGATCCAGCAACAAGCATTGCAAATCTTCTCACTAAGTCGTCTGGTACGGTGTCACTTGCTATCCCTAT
>Ga0272440_1004207_pt1 | contig 10428 bp, 5 predicted proteins | sample SSMMMBAug17_FD_192440 | JGI IMG/M metagenome (GOLD analysis project Ga0272440, IMG submission 192440) | Marine sediment archaeal communities from Little Sippewissett salt marsh, Falmouth, MA, United States - SSM-MMB-Aug17 | ecosystem: Environmental > Aquatic > Marine > Wetlands > Sediment ... | reverse complement strand
ATCTTCTTCAGCCGAATGAAAAAACAGTGGTGCTTCTGGATGAAATATCATGGATGGGTGGAAAGGATAAAGATTTTGCCGGTCAGTTAAAAGTGCCAAAAGGATTTTCAGTGAGACCTATCCTCATTTATAGTGGTGAACTAGAAAAATCAATTTTAAAAGAAGACTTTTTTGATCAGCTCATTTGTTTTGAGAATTTTCTTAAATGAAATGAGGCAAAAGCCATCTATTTATTTAGACATAGGTGGGCTCGAATAATAATCGTCGAATGTTGATGTGATAATATCACGATCTTTTAGAATCAATTTGGAGCTTTCTTGATTGCTTCGATCTTCACAAGGTGTTTTCATCCATTTCGTGGCATCTAAAAATTGGGTAGTCATGGGGATAAGGTTGCTCGATATATCAATATCTGGCGCATCTATTCTCACTGTTCCATCATTGCCGCGCTCTGATGTTGCTTCGATTGGTGTATCAGCAGATTTCAAAAAATTATCCGCGACAATAAAAATTGCTCCCCCATCTCCTTCGATTGCGTTGGCTGATACACGACTGTGGTTCAGTGCGAATCGTTTGGTGCGGATATTGATATCTCCACCATTGCCCCTTCCATCTTTTACATTGGTCGTAATGGCCCCGTTGAATACCTTGAGTATTTTTCCCATTTCATTTGAATTGATTCGTATTTGCCCGCCTCCTGCAGACCTGGCTTCAGTGGTTAAAACACTGTTATTGATCATTGAAATTTCATTCTTGCTAGAAATGTTTATTTTTCCAGCAGCACCTCCCAATATATTTGAAAGGCTTTCTGAGGAAATAGAAGCGTTGTTCAGGGATAAATGTGTTGCATTTGAGATATCAATATCACCCGCAATGCCAATTCCATAGCTGGATGTACTAATCAGACTATTGACCAGATGAATGTCATTGACAAGTATGTTAATCGTGCCAGCAGCCCCGCCAAAACCATGACAAACCAACCATTCACTGCCTGAAAACAAAAAGGTGCCAGAGTTTCCATTGCCAGTATCTGAAACGTTGGCGATATCTCCATTTTCAGCGTTTATGGAATTCAAATGATCCATGCTTGTTTTATGGTACATTTTATTGAAAGAGATCCATTCATTCGTTTTTTGAGAATATATGAAAAAATCATCATTGACCTTTGAAATATAGCCTGTTTGAAGAGATAAATCATGTGTTTCAGCAAAATAGTGATCGCGATCATAATTTGTTTTAAAAGAATAAATGTTCATTTCATAATCATTGCCAGATATTATTTGTGCTTCACTGTTCAAACGAATGTGGTTGATATCTAAATAAACTTTTCCAGCATCTCCACCACCATAACTGGATGCACAAATTAACCCCTTATTAGACAGGGACAACCGATTTGCCTTCAGATGAATTGTCCCACCTAACCCAGCATCGTATTCAAGACTATTAGAATGCGAAAACAACCCACTGGTATAATAGTATTCACGTTTCTGAAATTTTTCCTGAAACTCAATCTGGGCCTCTGCAGGTTCAAGCAATTGAAATCCAGAAGTATCTCCATTGATTGTTATATGTTCACGAACTTCTATTTGAATGGCTCCTGCTAAAGCATCATTGTTTGTATCGGTTGAGATAACACCACCTTCTATAATATGAAAATTCCTGGTTTGAATATCAATTTTTCCACCATTGCCTGTTGAACCCAAGCCAATTGTTCTGGCGTAGATACCAGAACCAAAACCATCTTCATTTTCTCCATAAGGATTAAGACCTGATATTGTTCCTGAATTGGTCAAGTTTATGTCAATACAACCTGCATTTCCACTTTTGCTATCATCCATTGCAATGGTACTGCTGGCGATGTTTCCACCATCGAGAAGCATCAGTTCTCCAGCAATAATGTGGATATCCCCGCCATCGCCTGTTATTGCACCCTCATATTTTGTGACTGATCCTGAGGCAATCATGCTGCTCCAGCCTTTTGTGTCTGCTCCCTGAACGGTCAGTGTTTGTTTAACGTCAATAGAAATGTCCCCACCTCTACCCGGACCAAAAGCAGTAGAAATAAATTTTGCCCCATCGCTCAGGAGTAAGTCTTTGGCTTGAACTTTAATGAGACTTCCAGAACCGCCATTACTTCCGGAATCAACTTCAGCGTATAGATTACTTGACAGGCCAGGCTCGCTACCTTTACCAGTAAACTGGATCGATTCTTCAGCAAATAGATCGACCATCGCCGCATTCCCCATTCCTTTTGTACTACAGGCGATTCCCCCACCATTTTGAAAGTAGATATTTTTCCCTTTAATTGATAATGTTCCTGCATCTCCTGCATTATCACCGCGATCATGCGACTCCAAAAATATTGTTGTTGGAAATAACAGATTACCTTCTTTTGATCTCATATCTTCAGGGTTTAGGACGCCGATGTTAAAAAAAATAAAATGATTCATCCAATGCCATTTCCCTTCATATAAATCACTCCATTTTGTATTATTTTCAATGCTTAAAATGAGTTGTCCGCTATCTTTCCATCGCTGTCCACTATCACCTGAAAAAGTAACTGAATTTACTGCATTCAGTGTAACATTGGCGCCTGTTCCTTTTCCATAAGTATTTGCCGATATAAAGCTTCCATCGATAAACTGAATATCGTAAGCATCAATCAGTAAATTGCCGCCATTACCTGCCGATAAATCAATACTTCGTGTAATCAGGGAAATTCCACTACTGCCAAAATTATCGCTACTTGTTCCTGAAAACTTAACTGATTCCAAAGCATCTATGTGAACATCAATAGCGTTATGTGAACCATATGTTGCTGATAAAATACTGGCCGTTTCATCAAAAAGAATATTTTTCGATTGTAGTGATAGTTTACTTGTTTGATTATCCACAAGAGGACGCTGATAAATTGATACCAATGCGATACCACTACTGCCAAATCCTTTTTTGATATATTCACCATAATTGCTGATATGAGTATACTGGCTATGCCCAGAAAAATGAATGAGTTCAGTGCTATTAAGAGAAATGTTTCCGATTGTCCCCATGCCAAATGATTGTGATGATATAAAAGCCCCATCTAAAAATGATATTTTCTTTGCCTCAAGCAATAGAGAAGCTGACTGACCAATATCATAATTTCGAATGCCAATGCCACTTCCCCAGCCATTTATACCATCTGCAAGCTCACCTGAAAAATGAATGGTATCGTTTGCTTTAATGAATAATTCCCCACCATCGCCGGGTCCTAAAGTTTCTGAGATAATATGTGCGCCATCTTCAAAATAGACATGATTTGCCTCGATTAATAGATTACCCGTATTGCCAGCAGCTTCCTCATGAATTCTTGAATATAGTCCAATACCTGTGCTATTCCATTGTTTCATAAAGAATATGTCTTCATATTCATATCCAATACCATGAGCCCCTTGAAACAAAACATGCTGTTCTGCTTTTAGTGAAATATCTCCACCATCATTTTCACTCTCAGTTCCTGAAACAATTAGAGCGCCATGATTAAAGTTTATATCTTTTGAAGTCAGGTTGATGTTTCCACCATTAATAGACAATATTCTTGCGTGAGAAAAATTGATCGATTCAGATGCATTTAATTGAATATTTCCATAAGTATTTGGAAATATTGATGTCGTAGAAACCCCATTGCATAAGCCAAATGAAATGTTTTGCGCTTCAATGATAATATTACCAGCCTTTCCAGTAGCAAAGCTTTTGTTTTCCAACGAATAAAATCCATGAGAGTAATCACCTTTGAGCAATTGGTCGGTTTCAAAACTAGCCAGGCCTGAAGCTTTAATTGTTATATTTCCGGAACGACCACTACTCATCGTATTTGACGCAATCAATGTATTGATAGACGAGATATTTCTTGATTCAATCAAAATATCTCCCGCATTACCTGCATTACTGGAAAAAGCCCCTGAAGATGTTTGAATTTGATTTTTCAAAAAATTATGATTGACATCATCCTGAATACAAGAAAACTGAATATCTTCCATTGCTCTGATATGAATATCGCAACCATTTCCTGTTCCCAATGCCATGGCATTAATTTCAGACTCATTTCTAATTGATATCGTATTGGCAAGAATATCGATCTTGCCGCCATTTTGATCATTCAGCGTATGAGAATAAATCAAGCTTGTACGCATATCAAAAGAATCCGACTGGATATTCAAACTTCCAGCATGGTCTCCAGTTAAATCCAATAGTGACTGACCCGAGATCGTAACATTTCCTTTTCTATCAGCAATAATGTCCATTCCTGTCTCTCCTTTAACAACTTCACCCTTCGAAAGAACACTATAAATATTAATATTCCCAGCTGGTACAGACAAATAAGTTGAATTAAGTAAAATGTTTCCTCCGATGAAGGATACATTTTTTTCATTTTGTAAAAAAAAATTTGTGAAACTTCTTCCTGAATGATTATTATCACCATCAATTGTAATAGGCGCAATATCTGAGTTCAAAAACCCAAAAGATTCTGGAGAAGCGGTTGAAAAAAGTTCATTATCTATATGGGTTGCAGAGAATTGATCACCATTTTCCATTCGTAGATAATTCGCTGTAGTGACATAAAAAGAACCTTTTAAATCCAATGAAGCATTAGGGCCAAAGAAAAATCCTGCGGGATTAATCAGATATAAATTGTCAGCTTGTGACTGAATGGTTCCATCAATCCAGGATTGATATCCATCAGTTATTCTTCCGATGGTATTTTGAATACCAGAATCGTTGAAAATCACACGTTCATCTGAATTGACATTGAACTGTCCAAAACTATGAAATAGATTGTCACCACGAAGTGTCCCACCGGTAATATTAAATGTTGAATCTTCATTTCTTACGATCGTTTCTAACCCACTTGATGTAATCCCACTTTGAAAGGAATCTTTCGGGCAGTTATTGCCAGCAGACAGGGTCTGGCTTATGGTACTCAAAAAAATGATAACAAAAAAAACAAACTTACTATTCATTTTTCATCCTTAAAGATTTTTATTAAATTAAAGACAGTCATGTTGATAACTCTAGACTACGCAAAAATTAAGCCACAATAATCATTATCGGGTTTTACGAAAACGAGTGAGGATAATTGTCGGAAAGAAACTAATTTAATATTCTACACTATTGTACCTTGACGTACCAGAAAATATATGCCATGATAATTTTAGTTTTTTTATTAGCAGTCAAGCCACCATATCGCGTTCCCAGGCTTTGCCTTAGAACGCATATCCTGCTTTTCTGCCGCATAGGAATGCTCGAAAAATAAGTTCCTCATTTGCAAAAGTCAGACAAGTCGGACAGGTCAGACATGTCCGACTTGTCTGACTTGTCTGACTTGTCTGACTTGTCCGATTGGGGAACTTATTTTTCGAACATTCCTTAACCTGTAAAAAAAAAGGGAAATCATATGAAAGTTTTAGGAATAAATTCAAGTCCAAGAAAAAATGCAAACACCCAAACATTGATTGAAGCTGTTCTCAAGGGAGCGAAAGAAAATGGTGCAGAAACGAAACTCATCAATTTAAGAGAATTAAAAATGAATGGCTGTTTGGGATGTGAAGGATGTAAAAAACAATTGGGTAAATGCGTCCAAAGAGATGATCTGACATCCTTAATGCAGGAGATGACAGGCTACGATGCCATTGTAATGGGAACGCCTGTTTATTGGTATCAGGTGACAGCACAGCTTAAAATGTTGGTGGATCGTCTCTATAGCTTTATGGAAATTGACGAAAACCCGGAGACAGGCGAACTAACAATCAAATCGGAATTCCCCAGTGGTAAAAAGTTTGTTTTTATTATTTCTCGTGGCGATCCCGAACCACCTGCGATGCTACCTCAGTTATATGACCATTTAAATGAATGGTTAAATGTGATTCCCCTTTCTCTGGGAGCAAGCAGTTATGACTTTTTCTATCAATATGGCACACATTCAGACCGAAAATCTGCCAAAAATGATGCTGAGTTACTGGAAAAAGCTTTTAAAATGGGGAACTCACTATAAAGATGGTGATGGATCAAAATAAATTTAATGAACGAAGAAAGCTTTTAACAGTAATCGGCAAAACGCTTATAACAAACTGGCTTTGCTTTCTTTGGCCCTGGAAAAATGTAAGTGCAAAAGACAATAAAATCCAAATGAGGAAATTTATGAAACTGCCTTCGGCGAATACAAATGGCACAACTTCTGTGGAACAGGCAATTGCTCAAAGAAGATCGCATCGATCTTTTATGCCAAAGATACTATCTTTGGATCAATTGGCACAATTGTTATGGGCGACTCAAGGTGTGACTGACAAAAACAATTTCTATCGATCCGCCCCATCTGCTGGGGCTCTGTATCCAATGGACATATATTTTTCGGTAGGACAAGATTGTGTGTCAAATATCGAAGCAGGTGTTTATCACTATGAACCCAGAGAACACGCCATTTCACAGTTGATAAAAAATGATCTAAGAGTGAATATCGCCAAGACCTCTCTTTTCCAGATGTGGATGGCCAATGCACCAGTAAGCTTTATTATCACAGCGGAATACAAACGGGTAAGTATGAAATATGGAGCACGTGGAGAAAGATATGCAATGATTGAAGCAGGTCATATCGGCCAAAACCTTTTTTTACAGGCTGAAGCTATGGGGCTTAAATCTGGAATTATCGGTGCATTTGATGATGCTGAGATGAATAAACTTCTAAATCTGCCCAGATCACACGAGCCTTTACTTATCATGCCGGTAGGCTATGGCCAAAAGAATAATTAAATTATATATATATATATAGAAAAAATATTCTTTCAGAATCAAGAGCAATCTGGGAAGCTGCAAGATAAAAAAGCAAGACAGGCAAAAGAAGTGCAGAAAGCAGTTCTGCTCGCCTGCGTTGTTCTTCGGAAGTTATTTTTTCCGATGCCTCAGTTAAATATGCCAATACATTTTTGATAATAAATAGTATATTTTTCATTAACTTAACTTATTCCGTTTGGAGTGGACTCACTAAGGATTCCACCACACAACTGTTTCAGGAATACTCTTTACGTCTACAATTTGTCCCATCAAGGGTATTACAACTTTAACCTGGGCTTTTTGTGCAAATTTCATGACCTGTTCCATCGGATGATACCAGGGATGGAATGCTAAATCGAAAGTAGCATTATGGATCGGAACCAAAACTTTCCCTTTCAAATCTTTGAGTGCTTTCAGATTGTCTTCAGGCATCATATGCATCGTTCTCCAACTTTCATGATAAGCTCCACATTCCAAAAAGGTCAGATCAAAAGGCCCGTACTTTTCCCCAATTTCTTGAAAGCCTTCAAAATAACCGGAATCTCCGCTGAAATAAACGGATTGTTTGGAGGTTCTGATCACATAAGAAGTCCATAAAGTTTCATCTGTATCAAAAAGGCCTCGTCCCGAAAAATGCTGGGCTGGTGTCGAAATCAACTCTACATTTCCAATTTGTATTGTTTCCCACCAATCCAGTTCAGTGATTTTATTTGAAAGAACGCCCCAAGAGAACAAAAGTTTTCCCAGGCCTAAGGGAACAAAAAAATGCTTAACTCGGTCCTTTAACTGAAGAATACTATCATGATCCAGATGATCATAGTGGTTATGTGAAATCAACACGCCTTCAATGGATGGTAAATCATATATTTTGATGGGAACAGGATGAAATCTTTTGGGCCCAACAAATTGAAACATGAAGGCTCGTTCACTAAACATAGGATCCGTCAACCAAACCATACCTCCTATCTGGAGCATGATAGTGGAATGACCTAGCCGAACAAATCGTAAGGATTGTTCATCTTGTATATAAAAATCTGTTCCTGTCAGCAGTCGAATGGGAGATGGCTCATGTGGAACAGGATCCACTCTTTTACTAAAAAGCATCTCTTTTAATGCTGCCCGCCATGCAGCTCCAGCATCATACAAGTCTCTTTTCACGTTATGAAATTTTCCATTATGGTACTGTGGCGAATGTTCCATTCGTTCTTCAGGATTCAAATTTGGATTTTTGTCATTACTGGTACAGTTCATAAAAATGATTCCTATTATGATAAAGGTGAGGAAATGTTTTCCCATATTTTCCATGTGGATGCCTTGTCCTGATGGGTAATATTGCTTCTGGCATTCTCCTTTGCATTATATTTTGATTCAACAATTTTATTTATACCAGATTGATGAAATAAATTCTGCATCTATTTTACAGGAAAACATCACATAAAATCAATCCTTGATTTTATTTAATAGTGAGTTTAAATATATTTTTCTCAGGCGCGAACTGTCGGGCGCGAATTTTTCCCTATTATCTCAGAATTATCTACTTCTATCTTTTTTAATTAATACTACAAATTGAATCAATAACAAGAAACCATGAGCAACAACACAATCATTTGGAAAAAATGCCGCATTGATAAAGCCAGACATTCGTAATTTCCCTAACCTTTAAAAATATGCAAAAAAAAATACAATATGATGCTTGCAATTATGAATTATAAATGATATTTTTAGAAAAATTAATAATAGATCTATGCATGAAATTTTCCCATCATTAGAAACATCATTTTGATCATCATGCACTAACTGAATAATAACATAAAAGAATATATTTTTATTGAAATTGCAACCGACAGAAGTTAACGTTCTGTATACAAGGCTTGCAATTTATTAAATTTTAATCTTTTAACAGGAGGAGATGATGAAAAAAGGTATGTCAGTACTTTTGGTAGGCATTGCTGTCATGATTGCATGTTCGGGCATCGCCACAGCTGGACTCATGGACACATTGGGTCTGGGGTCAAAAGCCACAGCATTGGGAGGTGCATTTTGCGCGTATGCAGATGACCCCTTTGCAATTTACTACAATCCGGCCGGATTGACGCAAATTGATCGCTTTACAGTATCCAATGGTGTTCATATTGCGTATCCATCAATTAAGGTAAATAATTTTCATGTTGATGGTGGATTATATAAAGCATATGGTAATGAAAATACAATGGAGAACGAAGGCCTCAATGGATTTGCCGATATTTCCAACAAGGAACGTATCGTACCGGCACCTCATTTTGCCACTGCTTATCCGATCAACAAAAAAATGGTAGCAGGTTTTGCTGTTTATGCACCATTTGGCGCATCGGCTTACTGGCCAGAAACAAATAACCCAGGTGCATATAACTCCACTTTTGGCAGTTTTACCAGAATTGCTGCGACACCAACCATTTCGTATATGTACAATGACAGGCTTTCTTTTGGTTTTGGTCTTTCTATTGGTGTTACTGAAGTTAAAGCAGAAAGAATCTTTTATGTTCCTCCGGAAGTTAAAAATCAATTGCAGAAACAATATAATACACTCGTTCGTAATGGCTCGCAACTTCAACATAAAATAAAAGCAGCCATTGATGCTGATGGAAAAAAAGTTGTTGCAGAACTATTGGATACATTTAACTATTCGTTCAACCTAGGCGCTATGTACCGACTTTCAGATAAGGTTACACTGGGGATCACTTATCGTAGTCGTGCAGATGTAAAAGTTAAAGGAGATGTAGAATTGGAAGGACTTCAGGAATCATATGGACACACGCCGAAAGGAAACCCCATTATGTCACAAGTTGATGGTGAAACTCAGGTGGATCATCCGCCTCAATTTCAGTTTGGTGTTCGATGTCAACCATCTGAAGATTTTTCTATCATGATTGACTATGTGTGGACCCGATGGAGCATTATCGATGGCTACACCATGAAGCTATCTCCAAAACTACTGGATAATCGTGAAGAGGAAAACTTTACACGTGATTGGAAAGATACCAGTCAGGTACGATTTGGTTTTGAATGGGTATCTGATGACTTTGTAACTGTTCGATGTGGGTATTATTTTGACCCATCTCCTGTTCCTGATGATACCTTTGATTTTGGATCTTCTGATGTGAACAAATCAGTTTATTCACTTGGTCTTGGATTAAATTATGGACGACTAACTATAGATACAGTATTTCAGTATATTACATCTGAAGACCGAGAAAGTGCTGCATCTGGTATTGAAAATGAACCATTGACCGCATCATACGAATTCTTGTATGAGGCAGATCTTGATGCAGAAGCTTATGATCAGATTGCTACATATAAAGCTTATATGCAGGTCTGGGCAGTAGGCGCAACTGTAAATTATGCATTCTAATTCTTTGATATTTAGTTTAACCTTTTCTAAATAATTGGCCAACTAGATAAATTGTGTCCAATTGAATCGGATAGGTCGAACTTGTTGGGCCTATCCGGTTTTTACACTAAGTATAAGCGGTCATAAATTTTTGGGTATATCGTAGTAATCGAAATCCAACCGATATCCGAAACCAATGTAGGGGCGAACCTTGTGTTCGCCCTCCGGACAAAAACCGGTATCAAACCTATTCG
>Ga0272440_1004206_pt1 | contig 10432 bp, 9 predicted proteins | sample SSMMMBAug17_FD_192440 | JGI IMG/M metagenome (GOLD analysis project Ga0272440, IMG submission 192440) | Marine sediment archaeal communities from Little Sippewissett salt marsh, Falmouth, MA, United States - SSM-MMB-Aug17 | ecosystem: Environmental > Aquatic > Marine > Wetlands > Sediment ... | reverse complement strand
ATTATCATTTTGAAATCCAAGTAAAAGGCAATTGTAAAATATTTCAGCCAGATCATGATCTTGATATCCATGCTTTTGCAGAAGTTCAAAAAATTTATCTCCAGCTACATTTGTTTCAAAATATTTTTCTTCAAGTAAATGATCTCGCCATTTATCAGCATGTTCCCACCTTGAATAATTTATAGCATTATCTAATAGAGAAGTAACGATGTATCCTACTGTATATATCTTTTCTTTTAGTTCTAATGTCTTATTTAAATCGCTAAGCATTTTTTCCACAATAACTGATAATTCGCTTTGCAAATGGTCTATTCCAATTTTTTCATCTGAATCAAGTCTACAACGAAGACCTATCAAATATTCAAAGACAGGTCTGACAGAGTTCATTAGTATATTATTATGCATTAGAATTATCTCCGTGTTTCTTAGTGAGGACATAAAGCTTCATGTTTGGAATTTTTGATTCAGGAATTCCTCTTATTTCTATCTTAGCATCTTCTCTCAAGTATTTGTAAAAAGGGGAACGTTTCGATAAATCTAATTTGTAATAATGTAATCCACTTCTATCTGGCATTCCATGCGGGATAATGTGAATCCTTTTATTTGGGATTCCTCTTTTTGTTCCTTTAAGTAAATCATCAACTATAGATGGAGGTCCAATTTTTACACTTTCACCATCAAGCAGTTTATCCACATGGCTTTCATGAGTATTTTCAGCTTCAATACATAAGTAGACAGGAAGCTCCTTTTCAATCCATTCGACATTGACACGACATACTCGTCTTTTTCCTTTAATTTCAAAAACTGAAAATTTGTAATCCGCTATAAGAACCCCACCTAACATTTTTTCAATTAAATTAAAGAGCGTCCCCATACAAGCTGTGATATCATTATGGTTATATTTGGGAATCATATTAAGAGATATTCCTGGGGTTAATGCCATTAAAGAACCAGATAGTCTAACAAGTTCTAAATATACATGCAAAGGATGAGTTTCTTCTGTTTCAAGTATTTGTTTTAAAACAAGCCCAATACTTGAAGTTACTTGTAATCTAATCAAATTTGTAACACTTTTCATTATATCTGTTGCATTTTGTGAACGATTTCCAGCGATTTCTTTTTGCAAAGAGGCAGCTCTATTATTCAATGGAATGACAACATTTCTTAACAGCTCTATAAATCTTGGAGAAGCTCCAATTTTTAGTAAAGGTGGAATAAAAATTGTGTTAAAAGCTGGTAGATCACTTTGAGAAGATCTTGTAATTTCGCCAATTTTTATATACTCATAATCTTCTTCAGGAGGCAATCCCAATTTAATAATAACATTCCACAAACGTATCTGAATGACTTCTTCATTTTCTCAGGAATTTTCATCATCAACTGTAATATTTTTAGCAAATAAAGGACGGGAGTATTCTGGATTATTATCATCAATTCCATGTAATACAGGATAATGTAGCTCTTTCTTTTTAACACATAACCATACAGATAATGTTGACTCCAGTTCAAAAACTTTTTCTTTTGCTTCTGCATTGTTTGGAATACTAATCCATGTTCCATCTTTAAGTCTTAAAGTGGCCTGAATAATTTTAAAACGATTTCCTTTTAATGATTCATTGTCTATTTCTAAATTTGAAATGCCCCACCAGTAAGGAACAAGTTTTATTTTCTCATAATCTTGATTGTTTGAGTTTCTTTCAGCAGTTTGAAAATGATGAGACTGTAAAAACATGCCTTCATACCAATTTACTGGAGCTGTCTTATGTTTCATTATTATAACCCTCTTTAATAATTATAGCGTTTTGGTTTAGTAAAAATGCCATCAAGATTTTTCTTTTTCACAAGAACAGGAATTGATAACATCAATTACCTTATTATGTAATTGAAAAAAATAAAATTACAACACAATTGGTGCTATTTTTAAATATGTTCAGGAGAGTATTTTTCAATTTCAGGAAAGAATAATTCATCTGAAAGTTCTATCTTGTTTTCTCTTAGTTTAATATTAAAAATAGCATTATTAATTCCTGGTTCAAGAATTAATTGAAAATCTTTTCTGTTTCCAATTTTTGTATATTCAGCAAACAGGATAATTCTTTCTACACCTGGTTTCACAAGAATATTATTCGTAATATGTTGACCGTTTGAAAACACTAGCTTTTTTAATTCACTATTAGCCAAAGCTTTTCTTTTAGGGCAAACAAACCAATCTTCCGGGCCGATGTTAAGGATAGATTCTGAATCTTCAACACAAATAATGTCAAAAGAAACAGAAGACCCGTCATTGATATAATTGTCTGCTACAATATTAATCGTAACATATAATAAAGGAGCTTCTTTTATAGTTCTACATCCAAAATGTGTAAATAGAATTGATAACAATATAAAAAAATATACTTTAATTTTCATTATTAATCCTCTTGGCTAAGAACTTCATCTATGCGTTTTTGTAAGATTCTGCTGACAAAATCTTCACCTTCATTGTCTTTTAGACAAGATAATACCATATTGAACTCTATTTCATCATGAATACTATTGGATAATGTTTTACTGATATGTTCAATGAAGTAATCTTCCAATTCTTTTGAATATGTTTTGTGAGCTGCAATTGTTGCTCCTAAAACTTTTGAATTAGTTTTGTAGGCTGCAATTATTGCTCCCAAAACAAAATTAAGTTTTTCCATATATTTTGTAATTTCAGATTGGTTATCAGAAGGAATATCAATAAGTTCTTTTGGGAAGTGCTTGAGGTAACTATCCTGGCCTGTCATTTTTAATGCTTCTAATATAATATTTTCAAATTGTAATAAATAATTTTTCCATAAATCATCCCTTATTTTATCTTCACAACTGTTATAATCATTATGAACAAAATTTTGTTCTTTAATATTTTTTTGAGGCACTGTTAAAGCAAAATGTTTGATAAATAATTTGTCTTCTATCATATATCTATAGGCAATACTTTTACCTTCATACAGAATGGCCTGTAATACATCTGTCAATCCGATAATAGTATTGCATTCGCTTGCAATTTCTAAAATGCGCCAAATACGAGGGGAAGATAGAACTTTATCTTTTTTTAAGTCATAACTGGGCTTTGATAGTTTAGAGATTGGAAGACAACGCCAATTTTTTTTAGAGCATATATTTTCTACACAGGAAAACCGGTTTTTTGTAGAGGGGTCATTTTCTACAATTGCTTCAAAAATTGAATTTATTTCGCAGAATCTTTCATCTTTTGCTTTTTCTATAATAATTGACCAAATTTTTTTCAATTCTGTTGTCATTGAAAAAATATCACCAGGATTAATATAAAACTCATCTTTTATATAAATATCAGAATTATCAGAGCCTCTTAAAACTTCAATAATTGTAGAACCTACAACAATTATTTGACCAGGATAAAGTTCGACAGGGTATTTATAATCGACTTTCTGCTTTTTTCCTTCAGAATAAATTTTAGTTCCATTTTTACTATTGCAATCATACAGGCACCATGCATTACCTTCAAATTGAATTGACGCATGAGGATTAGATACTTTTCTATCTTTAGTCAAAGGGAGTTCACTTCCAATTTTTCTTCCTATTAGGATATTGTTCACAAGATTACATCGAACACCATCCATCGGCCCACCTATAACTTCTAACGCCAACTGTCCCATACTTACCTTGCTCTCCTCTCAATTTCTCTGATGAGTCTTTGTGCTTCTGTATAATTGGGGGATGGTTCTAAAATATCTAGAAGACAATCCTTAGCTTCTTCCCATTTGTTTTGTTTTCTTAACTCTTCTGCTCTTTTGAAAATATAAGCATCAAATTTAAGATCATCTTCATCATATACAATTACTTTCTTTTTTGATTCATCATATTTAGAAGTTTCAATTTCAAAAGGTTGATCATAATCTTTTTTTTGTGGTAGTTGAATATTATTTTTTTTAATTTCATTATTTTTTAAAAGTTCATTTTTATTTAAATTTTTTAAGTTAGATAATTTTAAATCTTGTCTATTTCCTTTTGGTTTATAGATAAAGCTTGACCAAATTATCAAAACTAACAAAATTAATAATGCAATACTAATAATGCTTTTTATTAAAAACATTGAGTTCAGTCGTTTTTTATAATAATTTGGTTCATTTTCTATTATTGGAGCAAAAGAATCATTCCTTTTAGAAACGTCTATTTTATTTGAATTATTAGTTAATTGTCTGACAGTTGTTTTACTATTATTAGATTCAATACTACTAATTATTTCAGGGGGCTTTTCATCTTTTTTACCAGTGCTTGGTGTAGAGCATTGTGAATTATGATCTTTTGAAGGTAAGGGGTGAGGAATTTCTGGCAAAATTTCATCATCATATGCTGTTTGTACTTCTTTTTTTAACTCATTTTTTGTAATAACTGTTTCATCAGTTTCAAGATAGCATACGTATTTTTCCATTTCAAAAGCAACAGGTACGCTGACAATTTTTTTATGGGGTTTAAGGTCTACTGTCTTGTCATATTTTATAATTTCGTCATCAATTTTAATGCCATTCTGACCTTTTACTTCTATTTCTACATAATTACCATTTCTTTTTAATACTAGGTGCTCTCTACTAACATGTTTTGTTTTATCAGGAATTATAACTTTTTGATTTTTACATCTTCCAACGGTAACAGAAACACCATCTTTTAAAGAAATTTTTTCTGGTTCACCACCCTGTACAATAAAAAACAGTTCAGTTTCTAAGTCTGTAACTTCATCGTCAAGGACTGTTTCTTCTGTTTCATCGGTTCCTTCTGTTTGTTCAGTTTCGTCATAATCAATATCGAAAAGGCTCATTCAAATATCCCTTTCAATTCTTTTTAGTTATCTACCTGCTTACTATTTTGGTAGAGTAACCTTGTTCTTTTAATCTTTTTGCTAAAAATTTTGCATCAATTTTTTTTTTATAAGCACCAACGAGTAACCTTATTTTACAATTATATTTACAATCAGCAAAGCTATAAGCAAGAATGCTTTTATTTCTGAGGACAGATTCTACTTTTTTGCTTTTTGAATATGAATCGAACAAATCAATTTGAATTGAATATGGACGTTTAACAATTCTTGTTGACCGAAAATTTCTTTTATTCAATTCGCAGGCTGCTTTTTCTGTTTCAGCAAATGAAGTATAATAACCATATAAAATATAATAAATATCACCTTTATCTTGATCATTCTCATGTGAAATAAAAACAGGGTCATTTTTATTTTTAAGAGGACTTGCAGCTTTCATGGCACTGTCTATGGTATTGTAGGAACTAACTTGAATTGTATAGGGATATTCAATTTTATTTTGTTTAATCTTTTCTTGTGTAAAAATTTTTTGAATAGATAAATCCTGAACCTTGGCACCTTTTTCATTTTTTTCAACAAAAGAAATTTCTCTTTGGTATTTAGAAGAGTTAATCAACTTAGTTTGTCTATAGTCCTTTAAAGCATGTTTATATTTATGCAAATACGTCTCCTTTTTAAATGTAGAATTTGCAATAACTTTATTTTTCTTTTCCTGTTCCAAATCTCCGGACTCAAAATATGCAGCAGCTAGTGTATTGTAATATTCAGAAGAAACAGAAGGGGAAAGACTTATCGCTCTTTTAGCAAAATCAATTGCTTTGCTTCCATTACGATACCCAATATCAGGGCAATTACTAAGCATCCATGATATTTTTTGATAAGGTGTTGCAATACAAGGGTTAATTTGAATAGCTTGTGAATAATCTTCTATTGCTTTCTGATAGTTTCCTTTGAGGTAATTAACATTTGCTTTTATCAAGTATGCATCAAAATAATTGGGCTTTAATTCAATAGCTTTGTTCAAATCCATTACAGAAAGATTATATAGTCTATCAGACATGTAGGCTTTTGCTCTTAAAAAATAACCCACAGCTTTTTCTGGATCTTTATCTATTGCAATAGAATAAACTTGAATAGCTTTTTTAAATTGATTATTTTCTAACAAAGCTATTCCCTCTTCAATAGAATCAATATTGTTTCCTAAAGAATCTAAAGGAGTAATTGACTGCAATATTAACATCATTAATATATAAGTAAGGCTTTTGGCAACATCCACAATATTTATTCCTCTTCATTATAAAAATATGCGATATATTATGGTAAATCCTTAATTATTTCTTGAGATTTTTCAATTAACTGTTTTCTTTCAGCAGAATCAATCATCCTAAGTTCCATTTCAAGTGATTTTATTTTATTGTTAAGATTTGTTCCTTCCTGACTATTAACAGAAAAGGGAATAATTTGTGGTCTTAAAAAGAAAAGTGTATTTGATGTAGGATTCGAAGTTTTTGATGTTTTAAAAAGATATCCGAGAATTGGCAATGACATGAGGCAAGGAACGCCCCCTTCTTCGATTTTAAATGAGTTTTCAAAAAGACCACCTAAAACAATAGTATCTCCCTCATTCACAACAGCTTGTGTATTCAATCTTGCTACAGATTTACCTGGCAATAGATCAATGCCTACTGCATCTCCCAAAGAACTTCTTTCTGCTTCAACAATAAGTTCTATTTTAGTTTTTTGAATAAATTCACGAATTATGTGAGGTGTAATTTCAAGTATAATACCAGCTTCTATTTCTTTTGCTTCAACAGTTGCGTTATCTCCAGCGGTTGTGAGTTTGTATGTAACAACTTTCTTTTGCTCTAGGATAGCTCGCATGTTATCCATAGTTAAAATAGTCGATTTATGAAGAATCTTACCTTTCCCCTTTTCTTCAATAGCAGAAATGTTTATTGCTATTCTGTCAAAGTCTGAACGATACAAGAATGTTCCGGCTAATCCTCCCGAGGCATTTAAGCCAGGTAGTAGAGTATCTTTATTTGCTGTCCCGCCAGTTTGTTCATTATATAATTCTTTATATATATTTAATGCAGTTCCGGACGTTCCAGCAAAACCACTATTTTTATTATTTTCTACACGTCCTCCAGCATAGTTAATACCAAGTTCTCTTTCAAAATCTTTTGTTGCTTCCATAATAATAACATCAATTTTAACCATCTCTATAGGCCTATCCAAATCTTTTATGATTGCACCATATTCTTCAAGTTTTTGAGGATAATCCCGAATAATGATTCTGTTTGTTCTTGAATCTGTTGCAATAGTTCCTGCTTCAGATTCAATCATCATTTTTCCAACATTGGCTTCAGATAAGATTTGTTGATTAATTCTTACTTGATCTGTTACATTTCTTCTATCTTTCAATGTGTAAACAAATTCCTTTTTTTCACCAACACGGGTTAAATTTAATATTTCAACTAATATTGATGCTATCCCATTAACAGATACTGTTTTTTTACCAACAGAGATTTGTGTATCATCAACTTTGGCATATTTTAACTGGAAATATTGAATTTTTGGAGATATACCAACATGTTCAAGCTTACTTTCTTCCATAACATCGATAATTGATTTAATTTTTTGAATATCTTTTTCTTTTCCTGAAATTAAAATAGTATTAGTTTTTTTATGAGAGATAATCTTTACCCCTTTTTTTAATAATCTAAAATGACGCAATGCTTCATCAACTTCATCAATTCTTAACTTTTTCAAATTAATAAGAATATCACTAGTTTGTTCAGGATTATAAACATATATTGCATCAGCTTCCCAGTAATAGTCCATTCCATATCTATTTAGAATATATTCAAAAATTGACTTCAATGGGCGTCTCTTAAATTCCATAGTAATTTTACCCTCAACTCCTTCTCCAAATATTATAGATGTATTATTAGAACGTGCTATAGCTTTAAGTACATCTTTAATGTCTTCTTCATAACTGTTTCTTGTGAATGCTTTTTCTGTATTCCAATAATAATCACCACCAATTTCAGATGCACTTAAAAGAGGAAATAGAAATATTATTACAAATACATTAATAACAATTTGGTAAATAAAATTCTTCTTCATTATGAATGTCTCCTTATTTTTTATAAATTGAAAATCTTTTTAAATTATTTTAATCTGAACTTTATTAAATAATCATTTTTTCCTTTTTTTAACCTGACTCTATCATTTAATATTTTCGTAATAAGCATTCCATCAAGAGTATCTCCTTCAACATAGGTTCTATGATTAATTGTTGCAGTTTTTTCTTTTTCTCCGCCAATGCCAGTCAAATGATAATTATCATTCCAGGTAAGATCATACAATCTTTTTATATCACTACTTCTACCTTTTTTGGAATATACTTTATATCGAAAAGGATCACGCTCCTTAGTAAATTGACTGAGATATTTTTTAAATGTTTGTATTTCTTTCTCTTCCATTTTATTTTTTATCAGTATCAAAGTCATATTAACAATATAATCTGGAGGGGAATATGGATGAATATCTAAATCTTGAATCGCTATATTTGTTGACTCTATCAGCTTTGTCAGTTCTATGAGCTTAGAAAATGTTGAGTAAAATAAAATTTCATAAGTATAACTATTTTCCGAAAGCTTATTTATCATGTCAAGCTTTACTTTACCTTTAATCATTTGGTTAAGCCTGGACAAAAATGTTGGAACATCGTCAATATGAAAGTTTTTTGGCTTTTCAGGTTGATTTATTTTTAGTACATTTTTTTTTTCATTATTTATTTTGTCAACTTTATCCTTGATCTCATTATATAATATCCTGAAATAAGAAGAGTTCTCATTTGCTGTACTAATTAATACAAAATGAACAAAAATAAATGCTGTCAATAACATAATAAAAAAGGTAACAATGTTCACTTTTGAAAAAATTATATTTTCTTTTTCCGTGTATACACTCATTATTTATTTCTTTTCTTTAAGGAACCACAATTTAATAACTTTCCCATTATGGCGTTCATATTTAGGTTGAATTTGTTCGATGGAACATTGAAAAAGTTGAAGGAATAGTTTTTCTATTTTGAAATTTTTTCAATTTTCCATCGGACAAAGTCAGCCTGAATATGGGATGCAAGAATGGGAAAGTTATTAAATTGTGGTTCCTAAGTAAAAAATTAAATCTATATTGTTTTATCTATAATCTTGAAATCTATCCTCATGTTTCTTAAATAGTTTTTCAGTATACTCAGTCATCCCTTCAGGCTTAACTACTTTCTTAGTTATTTTGGTTTTAAGCATTTTTCTACTAAAAGGAAAAGTTAAAGTAAAATCTACAGTATGATCATTTTCTTTATTTTTATCAGCAGAATGAAATATTAAAGGCTTAAAATCTTTATTAAAACTTATATCTTTTTTTAAATTACTAATAAATAGAGCTATTTGTTCAAGATGATCATTTTTTTTTGATTTAACCTGACATGTTAACATAAGAGATAGATTAGCATTATCATTTGAGCCTTTAGTCTCATCCATCTCAAAAATTAAAATTCGTACATTGTTTGGCAACGCATCAGCAATAAATTTTAATTTGCTTGTCCATAAAATTTTATCCATTTTTGTTTCAAAATCAATTATAGGCTTTTTAGTTTTAGGAGTGAGAGCTCTTTTCATATTGAATTCGTCTCTTTTATTTAGAAAATAATTAATATTTTTTTTCATCCTTTTTGTCTCAGGTTTCCAGTAGTATTCATAGCCTAACATTATAATAAGGAATAATGCGCCAACTACGACAAATATTTTTTTAAACATTTCTGCAATTTGTTTTTTTTCAAAAGTATTTGATTCCGAAATATCATTATTTATTCCTGCTTTGTTTCCTCTAATAAGATTGCTGAGTTTATTTAAAAATGAATTTATTTTATAATTAATTTCTGTGTTTTCAGAAGAAAAATTATCCGTTTTTCTTTGTATATAAACAGGTCCTCCTTTTAGGCTTAACTCACGTATTCGCTTACGCCTTGCTTTTTTTCCATAAAATTTTCCTTCAATTAACCATGATTTACCATCTGGAAAATTAAAAAGCATATCCTTAATACTTTTTAATAAATTTATATGAATCATTTCTTTTCTGTAACTAGAGAGTAAACCGATTGTTGATACATACTGAGGTATAAATGCTTTATGGTCCGATGAAACATTAAAAAATTTGTTTTCCGCATATTTAACAGAAAGCCCTGTTTCTTTTTTCAAATAAAGATCAAGATTTTTAAGTTGAGATGTTCCTCCGGAAAGAAGAATAGTTGAGTTGGAAAGGTCTTCAACATAATAGTCTTCAAAATATGTCATTGTTTCTTTTAGTTCATTAATAAACAAATCAAGTATTTTTTCTATAGCTTGAAAATTGAATGAACAGTTATTTTTATTAGAAGATAAAGCGTTGTTATCTATTAAGACATTAATATTTTTCATCTTTTCTGCTGATTCAATATCAATATTCAAATGTTCTGCAATACTAAGGTTTAAATCATTACCACCAAAAGTAACAATTCTTGACACTATCTGTTCTGTTTTTTTTTATTTTAATGTAGTGGTTTAT